>PVBE010213657.1_pt1 | contig 95208 bp, 87 predicted proteins | sample 1631181 | NCBI WGS metagenome assembly PVBE01 (sample SAMN08397723, study PRJNA350692) | Marine metagenome, whole genome shotgun sequencing project. | isolation source: water | place: Pacific Ocean | collected 2012-04 | reverse complement strand
TTCCTAAACCGAGTGCCCCGGTTCGAGTCCGGGCAGGGGTACCATCGTGTTAGGCACGAAAACGCCCCGTGAGACTTGCTTGCGGGGCGTTCGTTTTGATGGCTTGTCCCCATTTTGCCCCCTCGCCGACTGAAAAACGGCGCCAGTTGGTGCCCGTCGGACGTTGCCGCGAGCCTAATCTGGAATTGCCGCGCTGGCGAATACGCGTTAAGTCGAGTAAGGATGCACTGGCGTCGTCGCGTTGAGGAACGGCTCGAACCATTCGGTGAAATAGAGACGGGTGCCAACCCCGCCCGATGAGTCATTGGCTATGGATAAGGCGATGATCGCGTGGCAATGGGTGCTGATAGCGCAAAACCAGCATGCGTACGAGCGAAAGACGCGAGCGGGATTGAAGCCCGCCCCTACGACTCAAAAAACAATGACCATGAGGCCGATTCCGTGGAACCATTTTTATGCCAACTGGACTCGACGACGCGTCGAGCGATGTTGGTACACAGATGCTCAAATCGAGCGGTGGTAAACTGATGGTCAAACGACCGCTTTGAGCCCGAGGAGAATGCCGTGAACAAGCGAAAATACGCCTGCGACAAGTGTTCAGGAACTCGCTACGAAGCCGGAGAGATCAGGACGACGGGTTCGGGCTTGTCTCGATTCCTCAACCTCCAGAACCAAAAATTCGCCACCGTGTCCTGCTCAGATTGCGGATACACGGAGGTATACCGCTTGAACGCCTCCGGAAAGATCGGCAACATATTCGACGTCCTGACGAACTAGCGCGGCGTCAGAGCGCCGATGGCGTGGGCGGGATGCCGCTTGCGAGTGCTAACGGTGCGGCGCTGGACGTGCCGCACACCAGAGGCCGATTACGCGGATCGATCCTAAGGCGTTGTATCGTTCAGCGGCCACTGCTCGCTGAACGAGTGCACGTCCCAGGATTCCAAGATAATCGCGCTGTGATGGGCTCGATTGACACCCCCACGAGATGTTACGTTTCCTTCAGCGAAGAAGTTGCGCCCGAAAAACTCCGGATCAAGTTGCCAGAAGGGAATTCACGCCGCATATGAGCCGACAGATTGACGCCGTAATATTCGATCTCGATGGAACGCTCATGGATAGCCAGCCGCCGGTGCTGAAGGCGACGAAAGAAGCTCTGGCTCGATTCGGCATCGTCGCGTCCGACGACGAAGTTCGAAGGAGGTTCGGCGGCGGGTCGCAGAACCTCATGTCGTTTTTCCTGGTCCGGGACCTCGGCGAGGCGAGGGCGGACGAACGCATCGACGCAGCGGTCGAAGCGAAGAACACGCTTCAGACCGAGTACTCGACTGCCGCGAAACTGTTGCCCGGCGTCGTTGAACTTCTCAGCCAACTGAAACAGGACGAGTTTCGATTGGCGATCGCGACGATGGGCGCGGGGAGTGTGGCGCGCCGGGTGCTCTTCCACAACAGCATCGACTCTTACTTCGAAGCAGTGCTGACAGCCGACGACGTCACCCGCCCGAAGCCGGACCCGGAAATCCTGACGACGACTGCTGAGCGACTCGGCGTGGACGCCTCCAGCTGCTTGTACGTCGGCGACTCGACGCACGATCTCGACGCGTCTCGAGCGTCGGGCATGCCGTTCGTCCTCGCCGACACCGGCTTGTTCGTCGACGGCCAACGCCGCATCGAGCTCCGAGACCGCGCAATTGCGCTCGGGTGCCCGGTCGTCGCCACGAACGAACTCGAGCGCATCGCGGAGATCGCGCGGGGCGATTAGCGACACGATCGAAGTCCACGCGGGCTCGGATAGATGATGACCCGACGCCGCATGGTCCGGGTCTGATTGACCAGCAGCGGTCTGGCCGTTTTGCGCTTGTTCGAAACGTCCGTCAGCCCGCAAGAACCAACGACTTCGCCGCCGCTCGCCACAGCCATATCCTTGTGATACGGTCTGAATTCCAAGATGTCAGCCCAGGCATGCTACCCAACACGGTGATCGTGGCTCACGCCGAGCCTTGTTATATGGAGACCGATATGAACATTACCGCCAATGACCGCGATATCCTGCGTGAGCTCGCAGGGCGGATGGCCGAGATCGGCGCGCTGCCCGTGCAGCGGGAAAAGATCGAGATGTGGAAGGCGCTGAACAGGTTGAAGCCGGTTCGGCCGATGGCGATGGTCGACAACATCCCGTGGCACGAGATGGACGTCGACGGCGAGCTCACGTTGCAAACCGAAGACGAGTTCAGTCGCTACTTCGAGACGAAGATCCGACGGACGCTGTACGCCTGGAAGCACATGCGTGCGGACATGGTCGTCGAGCCGGTGGTGCACGTGCCGAAGGCGATCCGCGGCGTCAAGTACGGCGACCAACCGTCGCCGACCGCGGGAGCGCTGGGCGTCGAGGTCGTCGAGAACACCATCGCGATCGACGCGAACAACACCATCGTCTCGCATCAGTACATCGACCAGTTGGCGACCGAAGAAGACGCCATGAAGATCGTGCATCCGAAGTACGAGCTGGACGAAGAGCGCACGGCCCTGGCCGAGCAGACGGCCCACGAGATATTCGACGGCGTGATCGAAATCGAGATGCAGGGTTACTTCTCGGCGTTCAGCGCCTGGGACGACATCCTGAAATGGCGCGGTGCGCAGCAGATGCTCATCGACCTCGCGGACAAACCCGAGCTCATGCACCGGATCATGTCCAGGTACACGGACGCTCGACTGGCGATGCTCGATCAGTTCGAGGAGCAGGGGCTCGTTGGCCCGCTGCGCGCGACGACCTCGACGTTCAACCAGAATGTCATCCCGTGCTCGCCCGGCTATTCGGACGAGTTGCCCACCGACGGCTACGACCCCGCAAACCCGCGCGCGATCGACAACTGGACCCACGGCGCCGCCCAGATATTCGACGGCGTCTCGCCGGCTATGCACCAGGAGTTCGAGCTTGACTACGCGAACAAGTGGTACTCGCGCTTCGGGCTGGTCTACTACGGCTGCTGCGACGAGCTCCACAACAAGATCGACCTCATCCGGCAGATTCCGAATCTGCGCAAGATCTCGATGAGCCCAACGTCGAACGTCGAGATCGGGGCGGAGAAGATCGGCGGCGACTTCGTGTTCTCGCACAAACCCAACCCTGCCGTGTTCGTGACCGATTCCTGGGAGCCGGATGTGGTCGCTCACGACATCCAAAAAACCGTCGACGCCTGCGCTCGGTTCGGTTGCCCGGTCGAGTTCGTGATGAAGGACATCAGCACGATCCAGTACAAGCCGCAACGACTCTGGGAATGGGCAAGCGTCGCAATGAAGACGGTTGGCGCTGAATAGGCAACGACCGGAAACCAACACCGAGGATGACACGATGAAGATCAAGCAGGCCAGAGCCGTCGAGATCGGCATACCCCACACGCCTCCGAAATCGGCATCGCACCGTCCCAACTGGAACACCCACACACGCCGCGCACTGCCGATCAACAAGTACCCGGAGTTCTCGCGACTTCACGGCACAATGCCCGGCGCGAACACGGGCGCCGCAGTGTGGGTCCAGGTTACCGCCGAAGACGGGACCTACGGACTGGGGCGATGCGCGTTCGGCGAGATAACCGCGGTGATCGTGGACTACCACTTCGCGCCGTTGCTCGAAGGCCGGGACTGCATGGCGCTCGAGTATCTCAACGACCTGATGTGGTGCTCGACTCAGCGATTCGGCGCCGGCGGACTCGCGACGGTCGCACAGTCCGGCGTCGATCTGGCGTTGTGGGACCTGAAAGGCAAACTGCGGACCAGCCCGTCTACCGGCTCATCGGCGGTCCGTGCAGGGACAAGATCCTGATCTATTGCACGTCCGACGACCTCGACTGGTCGAAGAAGCTCGGTTTCAAGCACTTCGAGGTGTCGAACCCCGCGCGCTACGACGAGGGCATAGAAGGCATCAACATCGTCGACGGCAAGATCGCCCGGGCGCGCGAAGAGGTCAGCCCCAACGCGGAGCTCATGTACAACCCGGTCATGAGTTTCAACGTAGAGTTCGCGATTCGGCTCGCCGAGCGGCTGCGGCCATACGGTCTGCGATGGCTGGAGGAGCCGCTGATCCCGACGGACCTCGAAGGGCACATCGAACTCAAGAAAACCATCAACGGGATCCCGCTGGTCACCGGCGAGGACCACCACGGCCGTTGGACATTCCGGCAGCTCGTCGAGAATAGGGCAGTGGACGTTTTGCAGCCCGACATGACCTGGTGTGGAGGCTTGTCCGAGACGTTGAAGATCTACATGATCGGCGAGGCCGCTGGCGTCATAACGATTCCCCACGCCGCTGCCGGAACGCTATGGGGGCAGCACTTTGCCATCTCGATGCCTGAGTCGCCGATGGCCAAGTACTGGATGGGCAGCGATCGCGGCATCCCGCTGGACGAGGTCTGCCCGATACCCGGGATGCCGATGCCGAAAGATGGCTACGTAACCCCGTCCGACGCCCCTGGTTTCGGCATGGAGATCAAGGACGAGTGGATCGGCCCGTGGGACCATTCGCGCGCCGCGACCGCGCGAGCCCCTGGTTCCGCGTAGCCGACTCCAATCGAATCCAGCCCAAATCTCGCCTCACTGACGCTTAAATCGGTCTCATTGGATCGCGATCATTTCGACGCCTTGACAGGTTGGAAGGTCGCTCTTAGACTTTGGGCAACCTGCCACCCCCTAATCCACCACGGAGGTCGTAAATGAAATCGCCCGTCTACTTCATGGATGCTCACTCCGAATCGACCGAGACGGCTCTGCCGGCCAAGATGCTGACCGTGTTCGAGGCCTCCGGGCTGGAAGACATGATCAAGCCCAACGACATCGTGGCGATCAAAGTCCACTGCGGCGAGTGGAACAACTCCGCGTACCTGCGCCCGGTGTACGCTCGAACTCTCGCTGACCGGATCAAGGAGCTCGGCGGCCGGCCGTTTGTTTGCGACACGACGACGCTGCCGTACTCGCCCTATGGATCGCGTACGAGCGAGATTGACATACTTCTGACTGCTGAGCGAAACGGATATACGTCCGCTGCCCTTGGTTGCCCGTTCATCTGCGCCGACGGCTTCATCGGCACTAGCGACCACCGTGTCGATATCCCCGAGGGCTACATCCTCAAAGAGGCATATGTCGCGCAGGCCATCGCCGCTGCCGACGCGTTGATCACGTTGACCCACTTCAAGGGCCATGGCGTTGGCGTCATCGGAGGCGCATTGAAGAACCTGGGCATTGGCGCTCAGTCCAAGCGCGGCAAATTCAACGTCCACATGGGCGGCCACCCGAAGTACGGTTTCCCTGCCACAGCGACTTTCTATCCCGAGCGGTTCAAGGGCAAGGCCCAGACGCCCAATTGGCAGATTCTCGAGGATTGCTGCCCGTTCAACCTGTGGCATGTGTTCGACGATCACATCGAATGGGAGCGCGAAAAGTGCATCGGCTGCTCCGGTTGCCCTGGCATCATGGCCGGGCAGGGCTTGATCGACATCGGCTCCGTCAACTTCGACGCCGTCGATGCGGCCATCGCGGACGCTTGCCTCGGAACCATGAAGGCTGTCGGCCCGGACAAGGTCGGCTTCATCAACATGGCCATCGACGTGTCGCCCAAGTGCGACTGCGTAAACTACGCCGGCGTGCCGATCGTTCCGCACCTGGGCGTGTTCGCCAGCAAGGATCCGGTTGCCATCGACATGGCCTGCGTCGACGCCGCCAGACACTCCCCGGGCTCCCCGGGTTCTGCGTCGGAGGATATGGAGGCTCACCACGTCGGCGACGCCAAGTTCGAGGCGTCGGCCGCCATGTTCCACGGCCAGAGCGAAGTCGCGACGATCAACACCGGACACGCCATCGGCCTGGGAAGCCGTGACTACGATCTCGTGGTCGTCGAGCCGGGCGACGCCGAGCGGTTCCGTTTCCCGTACGACCGACGGCCCAGCCGATTGCGGTTCCAGGAACGGTTCGAGAAGATTCCGCCGTTCCCGTTCGACCGCCACGACGGCCGCGGATTCCTGCGCGAAGACGAGGTCGATTTGGAGGCCATCAAAGTGCACTACGAGCACTCGACCAACGGCCACCAGGCGATCGAAGACATGGCAGGGGAACTCGCCCCGGCCGACGACGATTAACCGCTTCGTTAAGTAATCCACAAGCAGGGGAGGGCTGCGAATGAGCGCGGCCCTCCTCGCATCTTCGACACGGACGGACATCGATCTTGCCGTTCAAAGCAAGTTCAATAAATCGATTCAATCGCCAGGGAAAGGAAATTATGCGGCACGATTCGTACGATGCAACCTGTGGGATCTGCAAGACCAATGCCGGCGAAAGCGACAGCCAAGCCGTCACCGTTTTCGAGCACGATCTGTGGATCGTGCGCCAGATCGGCCCTGACGTTGGCGTTCCCGGCTGGATGATGCTGGTGACGCAACGCCACGCGGCGGGCCCGGCACATCTGAACGATCGCGAAGCCGCGAGTCTCGGTCCGTCGCTTCGTCACTTCGAACGCGTTCTGGAGCAGGTCACCGGCGCCCTCAGGATCTACACGGCGACAATGAACGAGAGCGCTCCCCACTTCCACTGCCACATGGTGCCCCGGGGCGAAACGATGCCCAACGACGTGTTCGGATGGGATGTGTTCGACCTGCTGCGAGCAACCGGCGCCGGCGAGGTCAGCGTCGATACGGCCGAAGTCGCTCGGATCACCGAGGCGTACCGGGTCGCGCTCGCTGAGAGCCCGCCGCCGTCGTAGTCAGCGCCGAACCGTCGATCGGTTTGCATGAACAGCCCGTCACAGGAGCATGCGAACCGTCTGAGGCGCTCACCACCGAAAGCCGATTTCGCCTGCATCAGCCGCTAATACGTCCGTACGCTTCGGTGCTTAAACGGTCCGGCGCTCAGACGCTTGCGTTCACCGATGGACGAATTGGCGACCCTGAAGTGTCGCGAAACCACAATTGTTAGCTAGTTTGACGCCACAACAAGCGCGAGCAGTCGCTTTCTAATTCGGACGAACCTAGTCCGCCGCCTTGTGCGAGCGCTTGAAGTTCTCGGAACCGAGCGCGCCAGCGCCTTGAAACGCCTGGATCTCGGCGTCTGAGTTTCCAACCTCGCGCAGGACCGGTTTGTTGTGCCAGGACGGGATGCCTAGGCCTCTCGCAACGGCAGACTGACGATCGCTTGGCCTACGCTCACCCTGCCGCCGTCCTGATTTTCGACCCACAGGCCGCACGCGACCAAGTTATGCCCGTCTTCCTCGTATTTCCTCGTGACGACACCGTTGGTCGTCAGCAAGTCCCCGGGTTGAGTAGTTTGGCGATACTGAGCCGTGAGTTTCCGGAGGAAGCCGCCTGGCGTGTACCAGTCGCTCAGCATCTGGCCCATGTATCCGGCCGTCTGGGGCCTTGACCGAACACGTCGGAGAGGCCTCGGTCGACCGCTTTCTTATACTCGTAATGACCGTCGGCGAGGTCGTTGCTGCCCCATGCGTACGTGACGATGGTCTTGAGCGATTGTTCTTTTGTGACTGCCGGAAGTTCTTGACCGACTTCGACGCCTTCGTCAAATAGTTGTTGCGTCATGGCAGTAGCCTTTCATTGGGTCTCGACGTGTCGCACGATCCAGGTAATTCGATGCAGCTCAAACCCGGCTTCAGTCAGTCGGACCCTCGAAATTCACGGACGTGAATCGCAATATCGCAACCACTTCATTGCGCTGGTTTCGGAACGTGTTGTCGTATCTGATGAAGAACATCCGTCCGACGCCGGGCCGTCCTTGTTTCTCGAACAGATCGCAGAGAACGGTCGTCACGGTGAGCACGTCGCCTGGTCGAATCGGCCTGAAGGCTTCCCACTCGTCACCGGCGCTGAAGCCTTGCTTGAACGGTTTCTCGAAGGAGACAGCGGTCAAGCCTCGTTTGGCGAGCTGCCGTCGGGGAGCGTCGCTTGCGGGCTGATCGAGATAATGAACGTCGGCGGCGCCATGCATCCGCCCATCGGGGTTCCTTTGGCGTACGATTCGTCGGTCCATAGCGGATTTGGGTTGCCGATCGCGGTGACGAATTTCTGGACGCTAGACCGATCGACCTCGCCGGCTACATATGAATTGCCCAACGGCTTGCCGATAAGAGCTCTCGTCTCGTCGGTTATTACTGATTCGCCCATAGTCACGATTCCTCCTGACGTCGTGTTCGCAGAATTTCCAGGAATAATTGGCTGCTGAGCGTCGGTTGATTGAGGGCCGATCAGTCGAGCGCCGTCAACTGGGTCATGCCCGTGCAGCTTCCGAGTCTACAGGTTCGTCGCCGTCATTCCACCGTCAAGCCAGAGCGACTGCCGTCACGGATTGGCGCAGATTGCGTACGCGTCGAGGGCCCATTCGGTGGCCGGGCCGATGGCTCGGATGCGCCACCCAGTCCCGTCTAGGAGCGGGAGGTTGACCGGTACGTTGACATCGTCGGTGGACGCGGCGTATCCGCCGGCTGTCACTACCCTTCCCGAAGGGCAGGGCACGGTTATGAACTTCTCCGATGCTGTGCCGCTGACAGTCTGACTGACGATGGTTTTACCGGTGAGACCTTCCGGTCCCTGCGGTCCTTGCGACCCCCGGGGGAGGTATCACCCTTGGGACCGCCCGCGGCTCCACGAAGACCCTGAGGCCCCTCCGGGCCGGTCAATCCAGTCGGGCCAGCCGGTCCAGTTTCGCCCGGTGCACCAGTCTCTCCCGGCGGGCCTAGTTCGCCCAGTGGTCCTTGAGGTCCGATAGGTCCCAGAGCGCCGGTGACGCCTTGTTCGCCTTGCATGCCTTGTTCACCGACGGGTCCGGGAGGACCAGTCGGCCCGTCTGGCCCTTAAATGCCCTGTGGGCCTGGGTCTCCGGCTCCCGTCTCGCCTCGTAGGCCGGTGGGACCAATCGGCCCGTCTGGCCCAGGCGGGCCGTCCGGACCTTCCGCACCTTTGAGACCGTCAATGCCCTGTTCTCCGGGCGGTCCCTTTTCCCCGCGGGGTCCACGTGGCCCTGGATCGCCTTTTTCGCCCGGCGCGCGGCGATCGGACAAGCCAAGTCCACTCCCATCGCCATTCGATCCATCGTCGTCACCGACAAACGGGATGACACCACAAGCCATCGAGAGCAACAGGATGCTCACGAGAGGCGCCAGGACAATTCTGTGCGTTGCACCTGTCATTTCCGAATTCACAACTCCGGCGCGGATAGTTTCATTCAGCGACGTGTTGTGTTTGCTATCAGAGCACTGGGCGTCTGTTCAACAGAAACCGGAACGGGAAGAACGTAATCAATCGCCGGGCCGACTCAAGCGCCGATGCAGGCGTCGTGTCGTCTTGGGCGAGTCGACCGCTGTAGATGGGTTTCCTGAATGCTACCTTTTCGGGCAAATCGGCACGAGGCGATGGGTGCCTTGTTATTGAGCATTGGAAGTAGAGCTGGCGTTGCCGCGGTGAGGTCGTGGGTCGGGGAGATCACTCGGGCACGATCCGTAAGGGGACCAAGAGATCAGCGTAACCCGGCCCCAACCACGAAACGCCACGGGAGATAAGGGGCGTCGTGACCCGAAGGCGCGGATCGGCGGTTGCGACGAGAAGCAAACGTGGACGGTCCGGAGCGTCAGCTCCGGGCTTCGGCAGTTTCTTCTTCCTCTTTTGTCGACTGGACAACTTTGTCGACGAGGTGATTTGGCACCTCTTCGTAGTGATCGAACTCCATTGAGAACGATCCCTGGCCCTGCGTCTGCGACCGGAGATCCGTGGAGTACGTGAGCATCTCAGCTTGCGGCGCTTCAACCGCGACGTTGGTTGTGCCGTCGCCGTTCGGCGTCATGCCTTGGATTCGCCCACGTCTGCCGTTCAAGTCGCCGATGATGTCGCCGGCGAAGCTGTCCGGAACAATTATGGTCACTTTCATGATGGGTTCGAGGAGAATTGGCTTCGCGGCCTGCATCCCTTTGGTGGTCGCATGGCCTCCGGCGATTTCGAACGATACACCCGAAGAGTCGACGGTGTGGAAGCTCCCGTCCACGAGAGTTGCCTTCACGTCGACCACGGGGAACCCTGCCACTACGCCGCCAACGAGCGCCGAGCGAACGCCTTTTTCGACTGACGGGATGTATTCACGCGGAACGGATCCGCCGACAACCTTCTGGTCGAATTCGAATCCCTGACCTCGGGCCAACGGCTCCACTTCGATCCACACATGGCCAAACTGGCCGTGGCCTCCCGACTGTTTCTTGTGTCTGTATTCGACTCTCGCGCGCCCGACGATTGTCTCCATGTACGGGACCCGAGGGATCTGCAATTCGAGTTCGGCGCCGAATTTTCGTTTCATCTTCTCTACGGAGACGTCAAGATGCGTATCGCCCAAGCCTTTCAAGATAACCTCAAGGGTGCTGGGCTCGCGGGCGACCACAAGCGACGGATCTTCTTCGGTGATTCTGGCCAGCGAGCTGGTCATCTTGTCGACGTCAGCCTTGGTCTTCGGCGAGACTGACATCTGGTACACGGGGTGGGGGAACGACAGTCCCTCGAGCGTGTACGGTTTGTCTTTGGTGGAGATGGTGTCGCCAGTGACGACACTCCCCAGTTTGGCGACCGCTCCGATGTCGCCCGCGGCGAAGCCTGGCGCCGTCTCTTGCTGTTTTCCGTTAACGGTAAACACCTGCGCCACGCGCTCGGCTTCTGATTTGTTCGCGTTCCAGTATTGGCCGTCGCCGTCGAACGAGCCGCTGTACACCCGGAAGTAGGACAGCTTGCCGACAAAGGGGTCAGCGGCGGTTTTGAACACCAGGGCGGCCAACGGACCGTCGTTGTCGCAATCGAGCTCGGACGTGTCGTCGGAGCCCGGATCGTTTGCGGTCACCGCGCCGATTTGGTTCGGCGCCGGAAGGTAGTCGACGATCATGTCCATGACCTGAGCGACGCCGACACCGCCGAGCGGTGACCCGACCAATACGGGGACCAGCGTGCCTTCGAGGACGCCCTGAGCCAGGCCGGACCTCATTTCCTCTTCGGTGATCTCCTCGCCTTCGAGGTACTTGGTGGCGAGGTCGTCATCGATCTCGGCCACCGCTTCGATCACGCGTTCCCTGGCGGCCTCCACCTCGGATTCCATGCCAGAAGGAACCTCGGCGTTTTGGTCCAGCACGTTGACCGCGCCGGAGAAATCCGCCTCGGATCCGATTGGGAGCTGGAGTGGCACCAGGTGCCTGCCGAATCGTTCGATCAACCCGTCCATCGCCCGATCGAAATCGGCGTTCTCGCGATCCATCTTGCTGATCAACACTAGCCGAGGCATGCCTCGGAATTCTGCGAGGTCCCACATCTGGCCCGTTCCGACTTCCACGCCTGCCTGGGCCGCAACAATGATGAGCGCCGAGTCGGCGACTCTGACGCCGGAGACGACTTCGCCTCGGAAGTCCGCGTAGCCGGGGGTGTCGAGGATATTGAGCTTGTGATCGCGCCAAGGAATGTTGAGCACCGATGTCTGGACGCTTGTGCCTCGCTTCGACTCTTCCGGCTCATAATCGGAGGCGGTGGTTCCGTCTTCGATCCGACCCATGCGGTTCGTGACGCCGGACTCAAGCAGCATCGCCTCGGAAAGAATAGTCTTGCCGGCCCCACTATGCGAGAGTAGAACTACGTTCCTGATCCGCTCAGTGGTAACATTGGCCATTGCGACGCTCCTAAGATGTGATTTGATGCCTGACGTCATTGTATTCAAACCCGTGCGGTCGTGCAACGGGAGCGGTCAGTCGTTCGATTCCGCGTTTGAAGGCATCGGCTGAGGCGTCGCCAAATCGTCAGGTAGAATGTAGATAACGCAGGTGACGCGGATGCGCAACCAGGCAGGAGATATCTGTGGTTATTGGTTTTTTGGGAGGCACCGGGCCGGAAGGCCGAGGATTGGCTCTGAGATTCGCTCTAGCTGGTGAAAAGGTCATCATCGGATCGCGCGACAAACAGCGGGCCGACGAAGCCGCCGCCAGCGTCGCTGAATTGGCGCCGCCGGACTCCGTAACTGGCGGCCTGAACGATGAAGTGGCGTTTGCCAGCGAGGTCGTATTCGTCGCCGTCCCTTACGGAGGCCATCGTGCAACGTTGGATTCGCTGCGCGAGCTCTTGGAAGGCAAAGTCGTCGTTGACGTCGTCGCCCCGCTCGAGTTCAAACGGGGTAGGGCGTCGGCGCTGCGAGTCGATCACGGTTCGGCAGCGTTGGAGGCGCAGGCGGTGCTTCCTAACTCAACGGTGGTTGCGGCGTTCCAAAACGTGAGCGCCGAGGATCTGCTGGAGCCAGAGAGTTCAATCGAGTCCGATGTGATCGTTTGTGCCGACGATGAAGACGCCAAATCGATGGTGATCGGTTTGGCCAATGCGATCAACGGAATCAGGGGCGTCGATGGCGGCGGATTGCAAAACGCCCGCTATGTCGAGGATTTCACCGCGATGCTTTTGAACATCAATCGCATCTACAAGGCCCATTCGACCATCAGAATAGTAGGGATATGACGGCGGAGCCGTTTTCGCCGCCGAATCGACCCTTGAGGATATAGAGTGGTAATTAGCCTGCTGGCGCTGGCCATGGCGGCCATCGCGGGGATAGCCAATCAACCGCAGCATCCGGACGTCAACCAGATGGCGGCGGTGCGGATAGTGACGGCCGAGCATCGGATCGAGTTTCCAGAGCGAATCGTGATGTCGCTCGAGGCCGAAGCCGCGGTGAACGTGGATGAAATCCAGCTCTTCTATCGGATCGCCGGTCAGAACGCCTCAGTCTACGGCTATCCGAAGACAGCGCGGACATCCGGCATCTTGACAGCCGAATTCGATATTACGACCAACGGAACCACGTTTATCCCGTCAGGCGTCGAGATCGAGTATTACTACCTGTTCAAGAGTTCGGACGGGAGCCAGTTCGAAACCGAGCGATACTACGTTGAGTACCTGGACCCGCAGTACGACTGGCGACGGTTGGACGCCGGGCCTGTCGAGATACTTTGGCACGATAGGCCGTTGTCGTCGGTTGAAGACGCGGCTGAAAAAGTTGCCGACCGGGTCGAACGCATCACCGAGGTTCTCGGGTCGCAACCGTCCAAGAAGATGAAAGCCGTGATCGTCAACAACCGGTCGGAGGCCGGGCGCACCTTCCCTGTCGTTAGCCAAGCGGCCAGCGACAGCAACCTCTACGGCGGGTTCGCATATGGAAATTTCGATGTATTCATCCTCTCCGGTTTGGGCGTCGACGGCATGATTCACGAATTGACGCATCTGTTCGTCGATGAAGTGATCGGCTCTCCGCTGGCGAAGATGCCGTCGTGGCTCGGCGAGGGGCTCGCCATGTACTTCGAGAACGGTGCCGCGGGTCGAAATTCGACGGTTTCGAACGCCGCGTCCAATGGGTCGTTGCTGCCGCTGCATGGCATGGGCGCCGTGCCTGGCAGGCCTTCCGAAGTACGCCAATTCTACGCACAGGCTTGGAGTGTCGTTGATTTCATGATCGAAGACTTCGGCGACGAGCGCATGTCCCACCTCCTGCGCTCGATCGACGAAGGAGACACAATCGGTGAAGCGACGTTCGGCGCTTATGGGCTGACCATCGACCAATTGGACGCCGCGTGGCGGTCTCAAATCAATCCTCGGCCATCGTTCACGACGATAGTGGACCCGGGCACGTTCGGCACCTCGGTCATCATCGCCGGCGCCATGGTCGTTGCGGCGACGGCGGTAACCGTAAAATGGCTCAGACGTGACCGTACTGTTACTTCCATCGACGAATGAGCCCTATGCTAGAATATTCTAGCTTGGGTTTTCCCACGAGTTGGTTGATTTGTCGTTTCGGCGCGCTCGGCGCCGACGTGGGAGGCTCATTCGGCCTGTCGGGAGCAATCGATGGACCTTCGGATTCTGGGCGTCCACAACATGGAAAGCCGTGAGACACGGCTTGAGTCCCACGTAATCGACGACGTGCTCGCACTTGATGTCGGCGGACTGACCCGGTCGTTGGACTTCGAAGAGCAGCGGCGATTGCGGGCCGTCATTCTCACCCATCGACATTTTGACCACGTCCGCGACATCGTGCCGTTGGGATTGACGCTGAGAAACTCAAGCGTTACCGTCAACGTTTACGGCATCGCTGACACGTTGCACTTCGTTAAAGACAAACTCCTCGACGGCACCCTGTACCCAAATTTCCTCGAGTATCCATCGGTCGAGAATCCGGTCTTCAAACTCCGTGAAGTCGAGCTGAACAAGCCTTTCCAGGTTCTCGACTATACGGTCACCGGCGCGTCGGTTCCACACGCGGTGCCGGCCGCCGGATACCAGATCGATTCAGGCGATGTGAAACTCTTCTACACCGGAGACACCGGAGAAGGTCTTGACCAGGCATGGCAGCACGTTTCTCCGGACGTGTTGCTCACCGAGGTTACTTTCGGAAACGACGGCGTGGAATACGCAATGGGCGCTGTCCACCTGACACCCCAGTACCTAGAGGATGCACTCGTCGCATTCAAAGATCGCCACGGATATCTACCCCGCGTGATCGTCGGCCACATGAACCCACCTTGGGAAGAGACGATTCGCCAAGAAGTCGCGGCGGTTCGCGACCGGCTCGGCGCGGACATCATCGTCGCGTCCGCGGACATGCGCTTGACGCTGCCGTGACGGCCGGCGTCGCTTGCGCCGGAGCCATCCGGCGCAGGGAGCTCGTCTCCGAGATGGCGATAAATAAAATAAGCGGCATTGTCCAAAAGGTGTCATTCTGAGGTCGCAGCCGAAGAATCTGGTCGCTGAACACGCCATTTGCCTGAGCGACCCCAAACGCTTCTTTTTCTCCGGGCGCCCATCATGGCAAAACGTTGAGCACAACGTATTGGGTTAATGACCGTAACGGCTCAAGTCACACTTGCGTGTGGGCGGCCCTTCGACAGGCTCAGAGCCTGTCCTGAGATCTCCGAAGGGGCGAACGGATGGGTGCGTGGCTGACGATGGACGGATGCTCGGCATCGCGAGGAGCGTCCGCATGCTTATTTAATCGACGACCATCTCGGAGACGCGACGAAAAGGAGCTGAATGGCTCGTAGAGCAGCGTTCCTTTACGACGACCGGCTGGCTGACCACGTACTCAGCGACACTCACCCCATGCGGCCTGTCCGGTTGCGGTACACGCACGACCTCCTGGACGGGTACGACGCATTCAGCGGCTCCTACTCGTCTTTGGTCGCTCCGCGGCCCGCCTCCGAAGACGAAATCGCGTGGCATCACACGGCTGGATATATCGACGCCGTTCGCGCTATTGGAGCGGGAGACTGGTCGGTCAACCCGTCGGCGCACAACTTCGGTCCGGGCGACAATCCGCCGTACGAAGGGATGTACGATGCTGCGATCCTTTCGACCGGGGCGTCCGTGCAGGCGGCCGAGATGCTCATTGCCGGTGACGTCGACGCCGCGTTCAACATCTCCGGTGGACTGCACCACGCTATGCCCAACTATGCCTACGGCTTCTGCGTCTTCAACGATCCCGTCATTGCGATCAAACGCTTGGTGGCTGAAGGCATGAGGGTCGCTTACGTGGACATCGACTGCCACCACGGCGACGGAGTCCAACACGCCTTCTACGATACCAACGCCGTGCTGACGATTTCGTTGCACGAATCCGGAGTGTTCTTGTTTCCGGGGACCGGATCCGTTCAAGAGATAGGCGCCGGCTTGGGCAAGGGATACTCCGTGAACGTCCCGTTGTATCCGTACACCACCGACGATGTCTACTTGTGGGCTTTCAGAGAGGTTGTTCCTGGATTGCTCGACTCCTTCCAGCCCGATGTCCTGGTGACGCAACTCGGAATCGACTCTCACTACCGCGATCCGATAACCCACATGGCGTTGACCGTTCAGGGATTCGCCGAAGTGGTGAGCGAACTCGGCGCCCGTTCGCCCGGTAAGTGGCTGGCTACGGGCGGGGGCGGCTACGATCTTCACGCCGTTGCTCGCGCCTGGACGCTCGCTTACGGTGTCATCTCGGAGCAAACCTTCGCGGACGAGATTCCGTCCGCCTACGCCGATACCTACGATGTCGTTTCTCTGCCGGACCTCGAAGGTCCACAAATCGAGGACTCAGTCCGGGACGATGCTCGAGCTTTCGCCGAAGCCTCCGTGCAGACCGTTCACCGGCTGATCTTTCCTCCGCACGGCCTCAGGCCCGTCTGACGAGACGCGCAGGCCTAACCCCGGTTGTCGAGAGCCCAAGTCAGGGCGGACTCGATGTCGGGATGCTCGAAAGCGAATCTTGATGCGGTCAACTTCGACGGGTCCATGCGTGCGCTGGCCATGACGGATTCGGTGATCTGGCCTTGACTCATTCGCAGCGCGAATCTCGGCACGGGGAATAACGCCGGTCGCCTGACAGCCTTGGCGAGCGCTTTCGTGAATTCGGCGTTGGGCAACGGATTTGGCGACGAAATGCTGACCGGACCGACGACCTCGTCGGCGTCAAGCAGATGGACCATCGCCTGCACGGCGTCGTGTCGTGAGATCCAGCTCATGTATTGCGAGCCACTGCCCAATCGGTCGCCGATCCCGAGCCGGAACAACGGCAGCATCCGGCCCAGCAGACCGCCCTCGGCCGTTAGCACCAGACCGAATCGCAGGTTTATGACGCGGATGCCCGCCGTCGTCGCGCCCAGCGCCGCCTTCTCCCACTCCCAGGTGACCTGTTCGAGGAAATCGTTGCCCGGCTCGAGTTCCTCGAGTAATGTCTCCGAACCGCAGTCTCCGTAGAATCCCAACGCCGACCCAAAGAGCAGGACTTCGGCGGGGCTTCCAAGCTAGCCAAGGTGGAGCAAAGCAGTAACGTGTCGTCGATCCGCGAGCTGCGAATCCGCTCTTTCTGGGCGCGGGACCAACGCCTAGCTGAGATGTTTTCGCCAGCCAAATGGACGACCGTATCGAAGCCTTCCAACTCGGCGCGGTCGATGCTTCCAGTCGTCGGGTCCCAGCTAACAGAAGAGCCGTCAGCGCTGGTTTGCGGGCGCACGAGCCGGACCACGTCGTCGCCGTTCAGGCGGAGCCGGGAAACCAGTGCGCTGCCGATAAGGCCGGTGGAGCCCGAAACCAGGATCTTCATCGGAACCTCCCGTTCGTCCCGGATGACCAAGTCTTCTCGCGCGGCGGGCGGAGAACCGCGCCCAGAGCGCGGCTCTGCCAACTTTACACACGGTCGCGGCGACGGCTATAATTCGTTCCTGGAGGCGTCGAAAGTATAGCAGAACACGACGGCTCGCCGGAGCGGTTATGTCCGTACTTCCCATCCTTGAATTGCCCCATCCGATGCTACGAAGGCGTGCGCGCAAAGTCCGGAACATCGACAAAAAAGTGTTGGAAATCGCCCACAACATGGTTGAGACGATGCACGACGCCGGAGGCATTGGGCTAGCCGCGAACCAGATCGGCATTTTGCAACGGATCATCGTTGTTCAGATGGTCGACGAGGAAGAAGCCCGCATATACGTCAATCCCGAAATCATCCGTCGCGGAGGTGAACGTGAGGTCGAAGAAGGATGCCTCTCGATACCTGGATATCGCGGGATGATTCAGAGGTCGGTCTGGGTGCGATTCGGCGCGTTGGATCACACGTCCGTGACTGTGAAGTTGAAGGCCGAAGGACTACTGTCTCAGGCGCTAGAGCACGAAGTCGATCATCTGAACGGGATTCTATACGTCGACCACCTCAAGAGCCATGACGATCTATACAAGATCGAGCCCGAAGAGATGTTCGAAGACTCTTCGGCAGAAGACGGCGATTCCGCCGCGGAGGCCGATGAGATCGACTCCGATGCGGTCGTTGGCGGGGATGTCGAATCGGGGGAAATGAAAGAGCAGGGCGGAGAGGGCTCGGCGGCATCGTTAACCGTAACGTAACCGAAATGGCCCGACGCAGGCTTCGCGGAAAATCAGTAGCGAAAGTCGTCGCTCCAGTTAATCCGAACAACCTAGGCAAGCTATGAGCGTCCCGCGCCCGAAGCGAGACGTTGAAGCTCGATAATGACGGAAGGCCGGCCTTGGGAGCCGGCATCGCTGCATGAATACGCAACCCAAATCAGATTACGTCCACCATCCAGCTCACGCCATTCCCGAGATTCTTCTTGAAATCGAAGGCTTGATCTCGGCTCAGAATATCGGAGCGTATCTCGTTGGGGGCGCCGTTCGAGACAGCCTGTTGGGAAGGCTTCCGGCCGACTACGACATTGCGGTCACGGCTGACGCGAGCGAGACCGCCCGGATGCTCGCCGATACCGTCGGCGGCCACTTCGTTTCCTTGCATCTCGAACGTGACACGGCCCGTGTAGTCATACCGTCCGACACAAATCCAATCGGCATCGACTTTACACACGTCCACGAAGACATCGAAACCGATCTCGGTCGCCGGGACTTTACCGTCAACGCCATCGCGGCGCCTCTTGGTGACGTTGTGGGCGGCGAATGGCGAATCATCGATCCACATGGCGGCAGGGAAGACCTCGATCGACATACGATTCGTGCCGTTGCCGAACGCGTATTCAACGACGATCCCGCCAGGCTGATGCGAGGCGTCAGAATCGGGGCGGCCCTCAAATTCACGCTGGATTCCGGGACGCGCGAGATGATGCAACGTCAGTCCGAACTGATCGGCCGGACTGCTCCGAAACGCGTTCGAGAAGAGCTCCTGAAGATGCTCGCCGAGGACGGCCCGAGAGACTCGATTCGGCTGATGGACGATCTTGGTCTGTTGTCCTTGATATTCCCCGAGCTCGACGATGCGCGCGGTGTGACTCAACCTAAAGAACACCATCATTGGGACGTGTTCAACCACCTGGTCGAAACAGTCGGGTTCGTCGAGAGTATCCTGGCCGAGGAAGACTCGAACGATCTGGCGTCCCGCATGCTCCCGAGGTTCGATGGGATGAACGAGCACTTCGCCGCGGAAGCGACGGACGGTGCAAGTCGCGGGACTTTGCTAAGATTGACAGGGCTACTCCACGATATCGCGAAACCCGCAACCAAGACCGTCGACGCATCCGGTCGCACGAGGTTCTTCGGGCATAACGACGAAGGCGCTCGGATGGCGGGCGAGATCTTGGGTCGTCTCAGGTTCGGCCGGCGCGGTATTCGGCTGGTGAAAACGATGATCATAAATCACCTTCGACCCATGCAGATGGCGGCCAAAGGTGAGTTGCCAACGAAGCAAGCAGTGTACCGATATTTCAGAGATGTGGGTGACGCCGCGCTAGACACGCTGTACCTCAACGTGGCAGACTTTCTTGCGGCGAGAGGCCCTGACTTGACCGAGGAGCGAATGGCGGGAGTGTCCGCTGTCATCTCCCACATCTTGAACACAGAGTTCAGGCCGGAACCCGCGGCACTGCCGGGTAAAGGTCTGATCGACGGCAACGACGTAATGAGCGAGTTCGGCTTGGACTCGGGCCCTGTAATTGGCCGGGTGCTATCGGCGGTGGCTGCCGCTGAAGCTGTTGGACAGTTGAACACTCGGGAAGAGGCAATGACCATGGCGAAAGACATTCTGGAATCTGGAGGCGTTAGTGCGTAGATACGGCAGAACCGTCGCCATCGTCGTCGCGCTGGTCACACTGGCCGGAGTGGCGTTGGGGTTCCCAACGATAAACATCGGAAATTTCGAGCGAGGGGGCGATGACACACCCCTCGGGCTGAGCCTGGGCTTGGACCTGCAAGGCGGCAGCCATCTTGTTTACGAAGCCGACCTTCGAGATCCGGCGACCGACGAACCTTTGGAAGTCACCGAAGACCAGATGGAGTCGCTCAAGCGCACCATCGAGCGACGTGTGAACTCGTCCGGCCTTGGCGAGCCGATCATTCAACTTTTGGACTCGGATCGACTGCTCATCCAGCTTCCCGGCGTGACCGACCCTGAGAGGGCCAAAAGCCTGATCGGCGAGACGGCGCTTCTCGAATTCAAGCACCGGCAACTCGCGGTGCCGAACGATCTGGAAGAGATCACCCAAGACGATATCTTGAGCGTGACCGCGGATTTCCTGACGGACCCGGACGCTTCTTCAACGCCAACCGCAACGTCCACTGCAACTTCGACAACTACTCCAGCGATCGCCGACGATCCCGATCCGGTCGTGTTAAAAGTGGAGTTCTCCGAGGATGGCGCCATTGAATTCCGGATGGTGCTGGATCGCCTGATGGACAGCTTCCTGACAGCTACCGCGCAGAGCCAGTCGGGCCACATTCCGCCGGTGCCCAGCTTCCTCGACGTGACAATGGAGGGAACCGAGCAGCTAAGGTTCAACGCCACGGCGTTGCCAATCGGAACATCCACGACGTACGCCATTGGGTTCCCTGTGGATTCCGAATCGGGGGAACCTCCGACACTGGACGAGGCAAAACGGCAAGTCGGCGAAGACGCCAAGATATTCTTCACCGAGATCCAGTCGTACGTTGACGAAGACATCGGATTGACCGGAGAAAAACTGACGCGAGCGTTCCCTTCCCAGCATGGTGGCTCCGGCGCTCCGATCGTGAATATCGAGTTCGACGACGAAGGCACTCGGATTTTCGGCAGGCTTACCCAAGACATCGTGCTCAAACAGGAGACGACCGGCCAGTCGGACCAGATCGCGATCTTCCTCGACGATGTAGAATTGATTTCGCCGGTCGTGCAGACTCCGATTACCGCCGGCACGGCCATAATCCAAGGCCGAGATTTCACGCTCGAGCGGGTCAGGGACATCGCTCTGCTCCTGGAATCGGGTCGTCTGCCGATACCGATCACGCTGATACAAGAACGAGACGTCGACGCGATTCTGGGCGAAGACTCGCTCCGCAAGAGCGTTGTCGCGGGAGCAGTGGGGCTTGGGCTCGTATTGCTGTTCATGACGGCCTACTACAGGCTGCCGGGGTTGCTAGCGTCCATCGCTCTGATGATGTACGCGGCAATCGTACTGGCGATTTTCAAGATTCTGCCGGTGACGCTGACCCTATCCGGAGTCGCGGCAGCCATCCTGTCGATCGGCATGGCGGTCGACGCGAATATTTTGATATTCGAGCGAATGAAGGACGAGCTCAGGGCGGGACGAACCCTTCTGTCCGCGATAAACATCGGATTCGACCGAGCGTGGCCAGCGATCAGGGACGGCAACGTCTCGACGCTGATAACCTGCGGCATCCTGTTCTGGTTCTCCGATCAACTCGGTGCGACCATCGTTCAAGGATTCGCCGCGACGCTGGCAATCGGCGTGGTGGTGTCGATGTTCTCGGCGATCACCATTAGCCGGACGCTGCTGAGATTCGTATCGTCGACCCGCTTGACCCGAAAGCTGAACTGGTGGACCCCGTCTGGTAAATCGGGCTTGCCGCAACAAGCAACCACCGGCGCACAGAGGAGCTAAACGTGGACTTCGTAGGCAAACGAGGCTGGTTTTTTCTAACATCGTTGCTGGTGATTTTCCCCGGCATCGTGTTCCTTATCATCGCGCCGGGCCTGAAACCGGGCATCGACTTCACCGGCGGCTCGGCGGTCACGCTCGCGTTCCAGGACGAAGTGACGCAAGGACCGCTCCGCGACGAACTCGCCGAGTTGGGCTACGCGGACGCCACGGTCCAGCAACTCGAAGAAAACACGTACTTCATCCGAACCAAGGAGCTGAGCGACGACGCGAAGGCGACTCTGACATCCGGTCTCGAGACAGCCCTGTCGCCGAGCGGCTCGGATGAACTGTCTTTCTACCTGGTGTCGCCGGTGGTCGCCAGCGAGACGGTCGTCAACGCCTTCTACGCCGTGCTAGCGGCAGCCGTCGGCATCTTCTTCTACGTGTGGTGGGCGTTCCGAAACGTTCCGAGCCCGTTCAGGTACGGCCTGGCGGCCATCGCCGCTCTGATCCACGACGCCGTAATCGTCATCGGCATATTCGCGATACTCGGCGTGGTCGCCGACATCGAAGTCGGAACCATGTTCCTGATCGCGATATTGACGGTCATCGGTTACAGCGTCAACGACACGATCGTGGTGTTCGACCGAATCAGGGAGAACGTGCTAACGTACCCGAACCGAGAGCTGGCGGAAGTCGTCAATCTCAGCATCTCCGAAACCATCGGAAGGTCGCTTAACACAAGCCTGACGTTGCTGTTCACGTTGATGGCGATGATCTTGTTCGGCGGTCAGACGATCAGAGAATTCCTGCTGGTGTTGCTGGTGGGCGTGATCGCCGGAACCTACAGCTCGATCGGCTTGGCCAGCCAACTGCTCGTGACCTGGGAGTACGGTGACCTTCGGCGGATACTCAGACGCGGCAAGAGCGCAACAGCGACCGCCTGAACAAGGCTTCGGCCGCGTAATCCCTGCGCCCGAGCGCTGGTGCGAACGCTGCCTGGTTGAATTTCCGAGCAGTCCACTGCCGTACGCGGCGGGGAGACGACGGCCGCCGAGCCTGTCGTTGGGTTGAAACTGGCGGAGCGGAGGCCGGCCTGAAGGTCGATGCCGGCACGTTTGGCACTTTGGCGTTGAACGAATTGCGTGGTCGTAAGTTGACCTCGCCATTCTGAGCCCGCAGGCGAAGAATCTCGTCGCTAAACACGGGCGATTGCCTGCGAGACCCCAGATGCTTCGCTTCACTCAGCATGGCGGAATGACTTGGGCACACTGCATCTAGTTATCGACCGCCAAAGTTCGGCCCGATCCAAATCGCCTGTTACCCGCAAGACCGTCGACCCGTGGCACAGAACTCGCAGCGAGACCTGCAATCACACCGCCTTTACGGAACCAGCACAACCCTTCCTAACGCCTGCCGCGACCCGACCAGATCGAACGCGTCGCGCGCGCTCGCAAGCGGCACTCGGTCCGAGATGACCGGCTTCACTTCGCCGTCGGCGACCATCCGAACGACCTCTTCGACTTGGGCTTTGCCGGCGCCCGATGAGCCGACCACGGCGGCGTCTCGGAAGATGACCTCGGCCAGGTTGAAGTTGACTCGTTGGCCTTCGACCTCACCCAGGACCACCAGTCGACCGAACTGAGTCAGGCTTCGCAGCGAAGACCCGAACGTGGCGGAACCCACAGTGTCGATCACGACATCGGCGCCAGCGTCTTCGGATAGCGCGAGGGCGATCTCCGAGAAATCGAGCTCGCCGCCCAAAATGACGCCGCCGGGCGCGTACGCTTCGAGGCCGTCGAGCTTCTCCGGGGACGACGTGGCTGCCAACACCCGAGCGCCGAGCGCCGTGGCGACCTGGAGTGCATGGACGCCCAGCCCTCCGCCGGCGCCGGTGACCAACACGGTTTCGCCAGGCCGCGTCTTCGCGACGTCTTTGAGTGCCTGCAGTGTGACGGCGATCGGGCAGGCGAGTACGCTTGCCGTATCAAGGTCCACCGATTCGGGAAGACGAACCAGGCATCTCTCCGGCAGCGTCACATACTCGGCGAACCCGCCGTTAACCGCGTGACCCACGCCGCGACCGGTGACGCATCGGTACTCGTGCCCGGTGACGCAGCGTTCGCATTCGCCGCAGAACACCGTAAGATTCGCCACGACTCGGGCTCCGGCGCCCAACGCACTCGTTCCCGGTCCGGCCTCTTCGACGGCGCCCGCGATCTCGTGGCCGAGGATCACATCCGGATTCACACCTCGTCGCAGCAGGCCGCGCATGATTGCGACATCGTGGTTGCACAGTCCGGCTGACGCGACTTTGATCAGCACCTCGCCCTCTCCGGGCGACGGGGTGTCGATCTCGCGCACTTCCAGTTCGGGTTCTTCGCCCGGAGTTTTGACGTACAGGGCTTTCACTTCGATCCCTCCTGACGATTAGACTGAACTTGCTTGGTTGGCGTCGTGTAAGGGCGCCGGATCGCGATCCAACGCTGGCCGACGATCAGTCGCCGGATTGGGTCCTGGATGGCAGATGTTCCGCTACGACCTTGATCGTGTTAGCCAGCGTTCGCGAACGGTCCACCGTCTCGGGCGACTCGTCGGCGAACGGCGTCGATGCCAGCAGGCGGAACATCTCCGCGGCGCCCCGGTGGAGATATGGCGTGACACCGGCGTCGTTGAACGTTGCCGCAATCTCCTCCATCTCGCCGATCCAGCGCCCGGCGTTCGAAGGCAGTCGAGGCACGTTCGCCTCCGCTCGCTTCAGTGATTCTGCCTGGCTGGAAGCGAGTTCAGACGCCAGTTCATCGGACAAGCCCAGAGCTTCAGCGGTCGTAAACATCGCGACCTGAAGCGCGGATGTGCCCTTCGTGAACGACGCGTAGCACATCTTGATGCCGGACGCACGGCCAACCTCGCCGCCGATGTCTCGCACCGCGATGCCCTTGCCGTCGAGTTCGGTCATTGCCGCCGAATGCGGTCCGGAACAGTAGAAACGAGGCACGGCGCCCCTCGCGGGCGAACCGCCGATGATTCCGCCGTCGATGAATCGTGAACCCGCCCCCGTGATGATCGAATCGATCTCTCCGGCCGTTTTCGGCGAGACCGCGTTGCAATCCGCGTAGTAGGCGCTCGTCCCGGCCGCGCTGGCCGCTTCCGCGAACGCACGGGCCGTCGCCACCCCTTGGGCAGGGACGAGAATCGAAAGCACGAGATCCGCCTGGGTTGCCATTTCGCCGAGATCGGGAACGTCTCTGATGCCGCCTTCGAGCGCCAGATCCCGGGTGCGATCGCTACGAGCCGTCAGGCAGGTGATCACGTCGAATCCGTGCACGCCCAGCGCCTTGCCGACGCCGTGGCCCATATCGCCCGGACTCAGGATCGCGATTGTCTTGATTGTCATCGATGCATCTCCTCGCCCATCACCGGGATCCTGGCGAAGCCCCAGTGGTCGGGTTTTCCGATTATAGGTCAGCCGTGCTCGACAGGCAAAGTTCTAGTGTCGCCTCCGTGCGGAAATACTGGAGAAATCCGCGCGCGCCGAATACAATTCCCGTTGGGCAACACAGTTCAATAACGCTGGCGACACCATACTCGACGATCGACAGGACGGAGACAATCATGAGAATCGGAGCACACGTCTCGACAGCCGGAGGGCCGGCGACCGCGTTCGACCGGGCCGTGGACATCGGTGCTGAGGCGGTGCAGATATTCGCGTCGTCGCCGCGCGCGTGGCGCTTCAGGAAGCCGTCAGACGAACAGATCGCCGACTTCCGGTCCAGGGCTACGGAATCCGGTGTTGGGCTCGCTTTCATCCACGGGAGCTACCTGGTGAACGTCGGGGGATCGTCGGACATCCTCGAGAAGTCGATCGAGTGTTTGGTCGAGAACATGAACGCTGCCAGCGCGCTGGGCGTTCCGGGCGTCATCTTCCACGGCGGCAGCCACAAGGGCAAAGGCTTCGACGGCGTGCTCGACCAGGCGTCGGCAGCGCTCAACCAGGTGTTGGAGCGCACTCCGGACGACACCTGGTTGATCATCGAAAACAGCGCAGGCATGGGCGCCCACATCGGTGCGTCTTTTGGCGAACTGGGCCGGCTAGTCGCCGCTATCGACAGTCCTCGTGTGAAGATCTGTCTGGACACGCAACACTGCTTCGCGGCGGGCTATGACCTCGCCACGCCCAATGGAGTCGGCGCGGCGATGGACGAGTTCGACCGAGAGATCGGACTCGACAGGCTTGTCGCCGTCCACGCGAACGACACCAAGATGGAGCTCGGCTCCGGAGTCGACCGTCACGAAAACATCGGCGACGGCTTCATCGGCCTGGACGGGTTCGAGGCGATCATGGCGCACGATTCTTTCCGCGATGTTCCGTTTTTGCTCGAAGTGCCGGGCCCTGAAAAGAAGGGACCGGACCGCGAGAACGTCAATCGACTCAAGACAATTCGCAACAGGCTGGGTCTGCCCGGATTGGTTTGAACACATCGGGCGAATCGATTTTCGAGCGTGTCCGGTCTGTCGGACTAATATGTCCGTCTCGAGCGAATTCACGGTTGAGGTACGGACAATGCATGGGGCAGCGATGGCGCACCAAAGACTGTCATTCAGAGGCCGCAGCCGAAGAATCTGGTCGCTGAACAGGTATCGTTGCCTGCGGAGCTCTGGAGGATTCTCTCCCTGCGGAACACTCAACGGAGTGGGAAGCGTCGAGCACAAACTGATCGGTTGACGGCCATCAGCGCCAAGCCACGCTCTCACTCATTGACACCGAGGTGATCGTCGCAGGAGGCATCGCTGAACAACGACTGTCGTCGACCTCGCCTGTGTTAAAATATCTCTTCGGCAGACGGGCGAAGCAGCCTGATACGGTCGTTCCCGCAGAGCCTAACGGCGCCAGCACGGAACGGCGATCCCAGCGCCGGCCGGGCAGGCGATCATCAAAGACATCGACTCCAGTCAGACGGATACGTGGAATTGCGTCGAGCATCATCTGACGAAAAACGATACAAAGGCTATCTGCAGGCAGAACTCGAGGCGGCGGCGATGTACGGCGCCTTGGCCGACGCCGAGGGCGACGAATCTCGTTCCGACGCGTTCCGAAGCCTGGTTCAGGCAGAGATGCGCCATGCGTCGCGCTGGGCGGAGAAACTTGGCATCGATCCGGCCACGTTGAAACCCGCCGGACGGGGACCGCGCATCCGTGCCTACCAGGTCGTCGCAAAGTTCTTTGGCTCCTCGATTGTGATCCCGTGGTTGGTTCGCGGCGAGGCCAAGGACATCAGCAAGTACGCGGTGGACCCCGAGGCCAGGGATTTGGTGCCCGACGAGCGACAGCACGCTCGAGTGCTTCGGGCCATGTCCACTGGCACTTCCTCGGGCGAGGTGACCCACGCGGCGGTAGGCAGCGGCGGTAGCATTCGCGCCGCGATCCTCGGCGTAAACGACGGACTCGTGTCGAACTTCAGCCTCGTAATGGGCGTCGCTGGCGGCACCGACAACGCCGATTTCGTCCTGCTGGCAGGCGTCGCGGGCCTCCTCGCGGGCGCGTTCTCGATGGCAGCGGGCGAGTACGTGTCAGTACGATCGCAGCGCGACATCTACGAACACCAGATCGGCGTTGAAGCCGCCGAACTCGCTGAGTTTCCCGAAGAAGAACACGAAGAGCTTGTCCTGATCTACCAGACCAAAGGCATGACGGAAGAAGAGGCGCGGAGCATCGCCGACCGGATCATGGCTCAACCCGAGGTGGCGCTCGAAACGATGGCGCGCGAAGAGCTGGGACTGGACCCGGACGCGCTCGGATCGCCCTGGGGCGCCGCAGGAAGCTCCTTCGTCGCGTTCGTATTGGGAGCGATAGTTCCGATACTCCCGTACGCGATCGGCGCGGCCAGCATGGCGTTCACACTCAGCGCCGTATTCAGTGCAATTGCCCTCGTTTTGGTGGGCGCGTTCGTCGCGGTCAACTCGGGCCGCAGTGCGTCGTGGGGCGCTCTGAGGATGCTGTTCGCGGGCGGCCTTGCTGCCGCGGTGACTTACAGCGTGGGCCGGCTTATCGGTGTGACGGTCTTGGGTTGAACATCGACTACGGCATCCGCCCGCGCGCCCTGTCAACCGCCAACATCCCAGCCGCATAAAGATGGTTCTCGAGAGCATAGCCTTCGGGCTCATCGCGGCCACCGGACTGGGAGTCTCCGACGTAATCGCCGCTCTTTTGGTGCGGCGATACGGTGTGCAACGAACGGTCCTCAGCATCCAGATCATTGCGGTTGTCGTGTTCTCATTCTACCTGCCCGTCGAGTCCGGATTGGGCTCGATCACGACGACCCAATGGCTACAATTGATCGTCTTGTCGGTCATGTTGTTCGGGTTCTACGTCGGCCTGTACAAGGCGCTTCAGCTTGGCCCCGTGGCAATAATCAGCCCGATCCTCGCGGCGCACACCGCGATCGTCGTCACTTTGGCCGTGGTGTTCCTCGACGAAAATCTTGGGATATGGCAGTTCGTCGGAGTAGCGGCTACCATAGGTGGGGTCATTTTGGCGTCTGTCGACCTGCGGGCGATGGGCGGAAAGCAAAACCTCGTCAGTCTGGGTGTGATGCTGAGCATCGGCATCTCGATCGGGGCAGGCGTGTGGCAGTTCGGCATCGGCGCACTGTCACAGGAGATGGGCTGGTTCCTGCCGATGTATCTGTCCAAGGTGTTCATGCTCCTAATGATCGCTCCAGTGGCTGTCGCGAGGCGAGCTTGGCCCTGGCAAGGCATGACCAGATTCGTTGGAGTGGCCGTCGTAGCGGTTGCCCTCCTGGAAACCGGCAGCAACTTTGCGTTTGCGAGAGGCGCGGAAATCGGCATGGTGTCGATTGTTGGCGCCGCCGCGACCGCCTATCCAGTCGTGCCGATGTTGGGAGGGGTGTTCTTGTTCAAGGAAAGCCTGGCGCCGAACCAGATCCTCGGTGTCGCGATTTTGGTCGCGGGTCTGTTAGCGATGGCGTTAGCGTAGCAACCGGGTTGCGGGAGTATTAAACGAAGGCAAAACAATGTGAGCGAGCCGGAGACTTAACGGTTAAATGAGTAAGCCAAAAATCAAGCTTGGAGGTAATCGATGGGACTCGATGGCAAAGTATGCATAATGACGGGCGGCGGAAGCGGCATCGGACGGGCGGCGGCCGTCATGATGGCAGCGGAAGGCGCCACGATGGTCGCTGTGGGCCGCACCCTTTCGAAGGTTGAAAACGTCAAAGCCGAGATCGAGGCCGCGGGCGGCAAAGCCGCGGCGTTCGGACTGGACGTGGCGGACAACGATGCGGTTAACGCGATGACGAAATCGGTGCTGGACTCGTACGGCAAGATCGACATCCTCGTCAACAACGCGGGCCACAGCTCGGTGCATCGAAAGCTGCTGACAACGACGCCCGAGGAGCTCAGACAGGTTATGGAGTCCAACCTGATGGGAACCGTGTTCTGCACGCAGGCAGCGGTGCCATCCATGCTCGAGGCGAAACGCGGCACGATCATCAACGTATCGTCGATGGCGGGGACCAATCCGAGCCTGCTGGCCGGAATGAGCTACTCAGCAGCGAAGGCGGCGGTTATCAACTTCACGCATTTCCTGTCGGCCGAGTACGTCAACACCGGCATTCGAGCGACAGTGGTCATACCCGGCGAGGTCGACACGCCAATTCTGAACAACCGGCCGGTCCCGCCGTCTGATGAGGCCAGGGAGACGATGGTGCCAGCGGAGGATGCGGCGGCCACCATCGCGCTCATCGCGCGGCTGGACTGGCGCACCGCGATACCCGAGCTCGTCATACGCCCGACGATGCGTCGCGACGTATCCGGCGAGGTCGGTACGTCCTAGAGGCCTCAGCGCTTCGTAGCAGCACGATCGCAAAGACGCGAGAAGGGCTCCTCGGAAATCCGGGGAGCCCTTAATGATTACGCATCTTGCGCTGAGGCGGGTGTCGTCAGATCCCTTGGCCGCGAAGCCTCGGGTCAAGGATCTCGAGCAGGGCGTCTCCGACGAGGTTCCGCGACAGCACGAATAGGATAATCGCGCCTCCCGGGAACACGATGATGTGCCAGTGGCTGGACAACGTTGGGATCCAGTTCCGAGCCAGTGAGATCATCTGGCCCCAGTCCGCGTAACCTTCGTCCGCGCCCAAGCCGAGAAAGCTGAGAGCCGCGAAGGAGATGACGATGGAGCCGATGTCCATTGACGCTACGACCAGGGTAGGGTAGAACGAATTCGGCAGAATATGCTTGAGCAGGATACGCACGTCGCCTGCTCCGACCGTCCGAGCGGCGAGAACGTAGTCCCGTTCCTTGGTGCTCACGATGTCGGCTCGGATCAAACGTGCGTAGCCCATCCAAGCAAAGATAATCAGCGCCAACATTTCCACGTAGATTCCCTGAACTTGAGGGTAGGTAGACTTGATGACGGCCGCCATCGTCAACGCCGCGAGCAGGAACGGGAACGCCATGAAGATCTCAGTGATCCGCATCAAGACGTCGTCGACCCAGCCGCCATAGTAGCCGGCGATGCTTCCGACGACCAAGCCGATCACGACCGTGGTTCCTGTCACGATCAGACCGACTTTGAATGCGGTCCGAGTCCCCCAGACGATTCCGTAGAAGATATCGTACTGCCCTTGTGTTGTGCCAAATATATGCTCATCGCTGGGCAGTTGCGGCTCCGCCTTAAATCCGTCCCAGGGCATTTTGTACGCGGTCTCCGGATGCGTCGGCTCCGCGATGATTGGCGCCGCGATCGCGACTACGGCGAAACCCGTCAGCAGCACCATGCCTGTGAGCGCAAGGCGGTTGCAACCAGCGCTTGAACACGCCGAGCGATCGGGAACTAGAAACGGAACGCCGGAGCGCAGACCACCACTGATTCGACGCGTCGGCGTGGGCTGTCTCTGGCCTGTCAGAGGTGCTCATGAAAGCCTCACTCGTGGATCAAGGAAGCCGTACGAAATATCGACGGCTAGGTTCCCAAGCGTAATCAGAACGCCGTTGAACATCGTAAAACCAAGCACGGACACGACATCCAAATTGAGCGCCGCGTTGGCAAAGAACCAACCCATGCCTTTGAAATTGAATACGATCTCGGTGATCACGACACCGTTCAACAGGCCGACTATGAGCAGCCCGCCGATGGTGGTGACGGGAATGAGGGCATTTCGCATTACATGAACGTATATGACGGTGCGTTCAGCGAGGCCTTTGGCCCGGGCGGTTCTGACGTAGTCTTGGTTTAAGGCTTCCAACGTGGCGGACCGAGTGACCCGCAGGATCAGCGCCCAGCTCAGATACGAAAGAGTGATCACCGGCAGAACCAGGTGGCGTATCGCATCCCACAGGATGTCCATGCGCAGGTTCAATACGGCGTCGATCGTGTGCATCCTGGTGTATTGAGTGAATTCCTGCGCAAACACGTCCTGGCTTGCCCATTCGCTGAGTCTCCCGGCTGGAAACCAGCCCAACTTGGCGTAGAAGATCATCAGCGCCAACGACGCAATGACGAAAGTCGGAAATGACCAGCCCAAAATAGAAAATACGCGCTGCACCTGGTCGACTGCTTTGTTGTGGTTCAAAGCAGAGACAACGCCTAGCCACGTGCCAACAAGAATGACTGGGATCGTGCTCCATATGCTGAGTTCAACGGTGGCAGGCAGAAAACGCCACCGCGCCGACGACACGGGTTGACGCGCTGTTTTTGACCAACCCAGATCGCCCGTAACGGTGTTTTTCAGCCACCCGCCAAATTGGATCGGAATCGGATCGTCCAATCCATGGCGATCGACGAGCACTTGGATGTCCGTTTTGGGGACGTCTTGATTGAGGTACAGGGAGGCCCGCTCGATCGGGCTCAACATCATCAACAGCGCAAACACCAAGATGCCAAGGCCAAGTAGGGTGACTGGAAGTAGCAGCAACCTTCGGAGTGCTAGCGCCGCCATCGTTCGCCCCGCATGTGTGAACCCACTGTGATATTGCCTCAGGTACGTGCGAATGGGCCGAAGGGTGTCCCTCGGCCCATTCTGTTTCGCTTGTCTACTCTATCCTAACAGCCATTTGGACAGCGGGTAGAACCAGTTTCCTTGGTACGCGGGGTTGTTGTTGTAACCCTCGATCCAAAGCTGCTCATAGTGTCGCCCGACGGGCTGGACCATGAAGATGTCGATGGCATTCTCCATCGCGGTGGTCTGCAAGCCTTCGTAGCAGACTTGGGCCGCTTCCTCGAGGGCGTCAAGCACTCGGTGATGAGTCCGTCCATCTCTGCTTTGAGATCGTCCGGGAACGATTGCCATGCAGAGAACGTGCCCCCCGCGGCGGCGTATGGAGACGCCCAATTGTGGGGGTGGTGATAGTCCTCACCCCATCCGATGAAGAACATGGGCAATCGGGACTGGTTCGGGGCGGGGCCTCGCCCGCGCAAAGACGCGCAATCCCCGCGCTATCGACAGCCGAAGACCGACCGGTAACGCCGCCGTCGCGAGGAAGATCAGCGAATCAAAGGCGCCGAGATGTTGTCGCTCGAAGGATCGACCCCAGCTACCCAGCCATGCCAAGCTTGTCGGTCACACCGTATGCGTCCGCGAGTGCATTGAGCTTCGCCCAAGTGGCGTCCTCGACGTCGATGCCGTCCACCAGCAGTTTCTGTGTGCGCAGATGCTCGAGTTCGCCCGGGTAGAAGACCTCAGTGAAGCCCTTGGCGGGCGGTGAGCTTTTCAGGTACTGGGCGAACTCCGTGACCTCTTGCTTGAACTCCTCCGCGTCACGGAACGCGCTGACGTTGAATACGGCCATGAAGCATCCGTCGTTGTGGCGGCCCGACGGATCGTGGCCGAAGCCAAGGCCCGTGAGGATGCCGGACAGTATCTCGACCATCACCGACAATCCGTAGCCCTTGTGTCCTTCCGGTCCGCCGAGCGGGAGCATCGCTCCGCCGTTGCCGCGAGCCGATGGGTCGGTCGTTGGATTGCCGTCGGCATCGAGGACCCAGCCCTCGGGGATGGCTTTTCCTCGGGCAACGGCGACGCCCAGCTTTCCGGCCGCAACCGCACTGGTCGCCATATCGATGAACATCGGCCCTTCGAGGTTGGACGGCATCGCGATGCAGATCGGATTGGTGCCGAGACGCGCTTCGCGTCCGCCGAACGGCACGACCGCCTTGGCGGAGCGCCCGGAGTCGGCTGTCATCAGCCCGATCATCCCTTCGGCGGCGGCCATCATCGGGTAGTCCGCGACCCTTCCGACGTGGCTCTGCCGGAACACGGTTGCCGCAGCGACTCCGCCGGCCTTGGCTTTCTCGATCGTCATCTGCATCAGCCGCTCAGACACAACGTAACCCAATCCCCAATTTCCGTCGACTACCGTGGTCGTCGGAGTGTCCTTCTTGATGGCGAACGGCGCGCCCGGAACGATGTGCCCGCGTTTGATCCGGTCGATGTACGTCGGGATTGCGATGATGCCGTGCGAGTCGTGACCGGCTAGATTCGCACCGATCGAATGTCGCGAAACGATGGCAGCTTCTTCCTCGCTAGCGCCCGCGCCTTGCATGAGCTCCGCGGCGATGATGGTCAATCGGCCAGCTTGTACGATCGGCATATTCGTCCTCCGGGAAATGTGTTGAAAGTCGGGTTCTTAGAACAGGCCTGTTGTGTGTCGAAGCTACGATACACCATTCGGCCCGAGTCCCGACGCATCGGGACCCCGGTGTTGTTTGGACCAGTCGAGGGCCCGCAACAACGAGCCAGCATCAATCCGAGGCTAGACGTCCAGTCGGTAGAACCGGAGAGCGTTTCCGCCAAGAAACACCGCTCGGTCCGTCGGCGTTGGCGGTGCAACGGTCTCGAGGGCGGCAGCAAGCACTCGATCGTACGTCGACGCGAGCAAGCACACCGGCCAATCGCTGCCGAACATCAGCCGGTCGTACCCGAACGAGTCAACGATGTGGGCGACGTACGGCTTCAGATCGGCAACGGTCCATACGTCATGATCTGCCTCGGTGACCATCCCTGAAATCTTGCAGTGCACCCCTGGGATTGCGGCGACGGCGGCGATGTCTGTCGCCCACGGCTCCAGCGTGCCGCCTTTAATCAACGGCTTTGCGATGTGGTCGATCACCATGCGCAGATCCGGTACGCGGTCGGCGAGCTCGGGCACGCGACTCAGATGCCGAGGTCGCGCCAGCACGTCGTACGCGAGTCCTCGCTCGGCGAGCATGCGCAGTCCGCGGATCGACTCGTCCCGGATCAGCCAGTCATCGTCGGGGTCTTCTTCGACTTGGTGGCGGACTCCGACCAGCTTGGGGCGCCGTATCAGCCGATCCAGATCCTCGCCGACACCCGGCGACTGCAGATCGACCCAAGCCACGACGCCGGCGACGAATTCGTTGTCACGAGCGATGTCGAGAAGGAATTCTGCCTCAGCGAGAGATTGATGAGCCTGCACAATTACGGTTTTTGAGACGCCGTTTTGCTCGAGGATGGGGCTTAGGTCGTCGGGGAGGTAGTTGCGTTTGATGATGCTTTCACCGGGCGGCATCCACTCGTAATCGAGTTTCGTCAGGTCCCAAAAGTGGTGATGGGCGTCGACGACGAAGTCGCTGTCTTCGGCAGGGAAGGGCGTCATTTTCAGATGCTCCTGATCGGCTAGGACCAGTCGATGTCGAAAACCTCTTCCATCGCGGCCCACCATTCGCCGTCCACCGCTCCCGGCGCGCGCTGCTGGAACCCGCGCATCAATTCGTCCCACGCGCGAGTCCGCTCGGTCGCGGTGTATCCGGCGAAATCACGCGCCGGGTCGAAGCTGTCCTGCGCTTCAAGGTACATGAACATACGTTGCCCGAGCAGGAATATCTTCATCTTCGAGATGCCAATGCCCCGGAGCGCTTCGACGACTTCGGGCCAAACCGCGTGGTGATACTCCTTGTACCTGGCGATCAGCTCCGGGTCGTCTTTTAAGTCGAGCGCTTGGGCAAATGATTTCATGACCTCACCAACATTATCAAACTGGAATCGGGGCGCCATCGGGGAACAAACCTTCGAATCTCAGTTCGGCCCAAAAACTGGGAGCGATGGGGTGACCGGTCATCTCGAAGTTTTCCGTCGCTTCTTCGGGAGAACGCGCGCCGGGGATCGTGGACGCAACGGCCGGGTACGCCAGGCCGAACTGCAGCGCCGCGGCCTTCATCGGAACATCATGTCGATCGCAAACCGTTTTGATGCGTCGAGCTTGTTCGAGCACTTCGTCGGGTGCGTCCTGGTAGAAGTATTTCGAGCCGGGCGACAGGTCAGATGCGAGGATTCCGCTGTTGTACGGGCCACCGAGCATGATGCTGATCCGCCTCTCCTCGCACAACGGCAACAGCTCATCGAGTCCGGAGTGGTCGAGGAGCGTGTAACGACCGGCCAGCAAGAAGCAATCGAACTCGCCCTCGCGCGCGAATCGGGCCAACGACTGCCACTGGTTCATTCCGGCGCCCACCGCTCGAATGACGCCCTGCGAGCGCAGAGCGGCGAGCGTCGGGAACGCCTCACCGATCGCCTGGTCGTAGTGGTCGTCGGGATCGTGGATGAATGCGATGTCGATGCGGTCGAGGCCGAGCCGTTCGAGACTGTCATCGATGGATCGCAGAATCCCGTCTCGTGAGAAATCGAACACGGCCTCGAACGGCGGCACACCGACGCAAATGCCGGTGTCGCCCGGTGATTCTACCGGGTTGAGCACGCGGCCGACCTTAGACGACAGGACGAACGAGTCTCTGGGCAGGGCGCCGAGCGCTTTGCCGACGAATCTCTCGCTCTTGCCATGGCCGTACAGCGGCGCGGTGTCGAAGTACTTGACCCCGAGCTCAGCGCCCATCGTGACCGTTTCGACGGCTGTCGTCTCTGCCACGTCGGTGAACAGCCCGCCAAGCGCCGCTCCGCCGAGTCCGAGGACCGTCACGCGAACGTCGGTCGTGCCTACTTGTCGCATCTCGAGTGGGTTCATGACAGACGTGTCTCCGAAGCGAATGGAATCGCTGTCTCAGGAAGCCGGAACAGGCGCAATTATATGGTTGCCTCAAAAAGGCGTCAACCAAGTCCATTCCGAGCGCCACGTTAAGACGGAACCACTGACAGGTCGACCTCATTCGTAAGCTGCGATCCGCATAGCGGACGAAGTACTGCCTTTGTGAAACGTGCCTGCACGGGCAACCATGGGCATAAGACGCTCCGGATCATTCTAGGGCGGTGGCGTGCGCCGGCGCGGCGAGTGTCCCGATCTCGACGAACTCGTCACCAGCGATGTCCAAGATGTGTATCTGCGTCCCCACCGTGACGTATGCCTTCGATCCGTCCTTATCCAGTACGACGCCGTTGATCGAGGGTTTCCGTGGCTCGGAACGAATGGGTACGGCGACCAGCTTCAGGGTAGTGGGATCGATTACGATAAGGGCATTCCAGTTTGCGATGTAGAGGCGTCGTCCGCCCGGCGAGAGCGAGACCGATCCCGAAGACGGAGGAACTTTGGCGGCGACGTTGGCAGGGCAGAACAGCGCGAGCAATCGGCCGAGGACCGATTGCCCCAATCCGCCGGAGGCGGATGGGTCCCCGCGAAACGAGACAACTTCGGTGCGTACAATTCGCCTGTTGGCGACGTCAATCACGGCGACGGCAACAGAGTCAGTCTCGATGAAAGCGTTAACCGCGTAGTAGTGTCTGCCGTCAGGAGAGAACACTCCCTCGTGCCACCACGAAAAGTAAGGGCTTTCAACCAACCTCGGCGTTTCGATTTTGTCGATAATGCTGCCACTCGTGGCATCAACGACCATGATCCTATCGCTGTATCCCGTGATAAATATGGCGCGTCCGTCAGGACTAAGATCGACGCCGAGCGTCATGGCGTCGTCACCTAAAGGTGATTCCCATGCGCGCTCTCCGGTCGAAGCATCGATTGAGACGAGGCTCGACGTCTGGCCTGTTCCGGCAAAAACGGGAACGAATATGCGATCTCCGTTGACCGAGGCGAGAGAGTGGATTCCGCCGTCGATCCGGCCCAAATCCACGCTGGAAATCAGCGAGCCGTCGAACGCGTCAAACACATGAAGCCCATTTCGACCGTCGGACCATGACAAACCAATGAGGCGCAGCCCATCGCCGGCCAGTGCAAGCTGAGAGAGAGAGACGCAACGTCGCTCGACGCATGCAGACGGTATCCCGTTGAGTTCGTTGTTGGGTCGAAAGAGTACGTGCCCTCGGGAAACACCTGAGTATTACCGGCCGCGCCGGACGCTGGAATCGCCGCGCTTCCGTCGCTGTACACGAGAAGGAGCGGCGAATCCGTTTGGCTCGATCTGACCAACGCAGGCGCCTGATCGTCATTTCGGTGTCCCGAGATCTGATAACCGATCACGGCAGAAGGGAGGGCTAAAACGAGAGCGAATGCCAACGCAATCTTGAGGGAGATCCTAAACGGGCGAACAGATCCCAGCGCCACGAGCCTCCGCTAGTTGGCAACGCCGCCATTCTGGAAGCTTCCGGAGGCGGTCCGCCGTCCTGCCGTCCAATGCGTGGCAATCGTCGGGTCTGCTCTGAGGCATCGGCTTGCGCTCACGGCCTGGCCCCTTCGACGTCCGGTCAGGCACTTTCGATGATACCAAACCTGGTCAAACTCCTTGCGATTTGGAATCATCCGTGTCAACGCTTGGCGCTCGACACGGGCACGGTCCCATTCGGCAATCGGTCACAGGGCAGCCGCGATTCTGGCGCATTCTGTCACCCACTCTTGTCGGACGAAAACGACGCGCGTCGCCATCTAAAGCGCGGCGTACAGTGCGTTAACGATGCGCTTCGCTCTGGCGCCTTTCATGGTCATCTTGTTCATAGCGTAGGACCAGGACACCTGGGCGTCTAGGTCCGCAAACGCCTGGGACCCTCCAGCTCCGGTGTGTCCAAATATGCGAGGGTTGGGGCCGAACGGATGCTCAGCCGTGATAAGCATGAATCCGGCGCCCCAACTAATCGGCTCTCTCAGCGTCCTGTCCATACCGTTCACCTGTTCCCGTATTGCGTTCGCGATGGTCTCCTCGCGCATCAAGCGGACTCCGTCGACTTCGCCGCCGCACGCAAGCGCCGACATAATCCGCGCCACCGAGCGCGCATTGCCGTGGCCGTTGGCGGCAGGGATCTCCGCCCTCCGCCATTCCGGACGGTTGCCGGCCGACAGCAAGATCGTCGGGTTCGAAACCGGAGCGCCCGGCCTTGGGGTTCGAGGCGGTGGAGCCAGCAACTCCGCGACTCGCCCGAAATGTTCGTCGCCTAACCCGAGGTGAAAGTCCGCGCCGAGAGGTTCCGCGATCTCGTCTCTCAAGAACGTCCCGACGCTTTTCCCTGAGATGCGCCTTATGATTTCACCGACCAAGAATCTGAAGGTCACGTTGTGGTATGCGGATTCTCCTCCGGGTAGCCAAAGCGGCGCTTGCGCGGCCAGCTTCTCGGCCATCAGATCCCAGTCGTAGAAAGTCTCGATTGGCAGGATCTCACCCGAAAGGTTTGTCAGTGCGGAACGATGGCTGAGCAGGTACTTTACGGGCATGGACTCTTTGCCGGCCTGCGCGAACTCGGGCCAGTATCTGGACACCGGCTCTTCGATGTCCAGGAGGCCGCGATCAACCAGCATGTGGGCGCACGTCGTGACCATCGCCTTCGTGGACGACCACATGTTCACTATCGTGTCGCGCTCCCAGGGTCGAGTCTTCGCGACATCGGCGTGCCCGGCCCACATGTCGACGACTGGTTCTCCTCCGATGGTCGCCGCGAACGCCGCTCCGATTTCCAGGTCGTCTTCGAGATTCGAAGCGAACGCATCCGCCACTCCGGCGAACTTAGCATCTCACGTTCCGTGCACAGCTATCTCGTCTGCCAACTCACCGCCTCCGTCTTCTGTGATCCTTGCCGTCACGCGCCGTCCACGAGTCGGATCGCCGCCTGCCCGAGCACTCGAACGTCATCGGGCGGAATCTGCGGTTCTATACCGTCGATCGCGAGTTCGGAACCGCTGGCTAGATCATCCCGCGATACCCAGACCCAACCGTCGCCCAACGCGGGGTTCTCGGCGGTTGGTCGGCAGAAGTAGATCATGTCAATGTGATGATGGAATCCCTGTACCGGATCGTCGATGTCCTCCACGAGGATAGTGTAGGGAGGATGTACGTGGATCGGGTAGCCCAGTCCGAGAACGGGCGATGTCGGGACGACCGTCGCATCCAAACCCGTCTCTTCCTTGATCTCCCGCAACACAGCCTGGACTGGGTCCTCATCCGGCTCTACGTGTCCGCCCGGCGGCAGCCACAAACGGAGTTTGCGGTGGAAATGCAGCGCGACCGACCCGTCGTGTACGACGAAGCCGGTCGCGGTAAAGTGTCTTGTCGGGGTCAATTCTGTCTCTGCGCGCTCATCGGAAAGCTTGCAACGGCAAGGTCAGCCCAAATGAGCCGACCCGAACCGCCGCGGGCTTGCTTTTACTGGTCGTCCTGATCCGAATACGGCTGGAATCCTCCCGCATCCGGGCGAGCTGATCGGCGTCGCCGCATCTGTCGCCTTACCAGGATCGTGGCGACGAGCACGATCACCCAAACGGGGCTGAAGATCGCGGCCCAGATGGCGCCGGTCTGCAATCCGATGCCGACCACGGACAATGCGCGGACCGCGGTGCGACCCGAGTCGCCGGCATTCCATCCGCTAACCGTCCAGGCCGGGCGCTCGACGATCAACACGGACAGCGAGCCTTCGGATTTGATCTCGCCTGCTTCGGCTTCTGCCGTGATCGTAAGCGTCGGCTTGTAAGCGAACGGCCGGAAATCCTGGTACACGTGAACGGCGTCCACGCGGGTGGATCCTTCGGTCACGCTGCCGGTGTCGGGAGAGGTTCCGTCGCCGAAGTCCCACTTGTACGCTACCTCGGTGAGTCCTTCGGGGTGGGTAAACGACGCGGAGAATTCGACTTCTTCGCCCTGTTCGCGGACTATGTTTTCCCCTGCGAACACTTCGATGACAGGCAGTTCGGTCACTTCCACGATGAGGGTGTCGCTGCCTTCCGCGATGCCCGCGTCGCCAAAGCCTTCCATCTCGATTTCGACGATATACGGAGAGTCTTCGACGTTGAAATACGCGTGGTTGAACGTCGCCGTCACGCGCTTGTCTTCGTCGGAAGTAGGGGCGGTGCGGGTGCTGCGGGTCGGCTCGGATCCGTCGCCAAAGTCCCACGTAAACGAGAACTCGTCGATTCCTTCGGGCGGTTCGAACGTGGCCCTGAGGCGCGTATTTTCGCGGATGCTGACAGTCTTGTCGATGCCCGCGTCGACTTCCATCTCGAGAGGGGCCAACTCGAGTCGCACGTTCAGCAGCGAAAACGCGGAGGTCTCTTCAAGGAACTTCACGCGACCCTGGATGCGTTCGATTTCCTGTTGAACGCGTGTGAGTTCGCGTTGCACCGACAGCGCGGCCTCGACGGTCTCGGCTCGGTCGAGCAGCTTGAGTAGCGCGCCTTCGGTCGCCTGTTGGTTGACCAGTCGTGACTGCAGGTCGACGTACTCGTCAGTTACGTCCTGACTCGTTGAGATCTCTGAATCGACTTTTTCGGCCATGCCCCTGAGCGCGATTATCGCGGCGTCGAGATCGTCGGACGGAACTCGGATCGAGATGAAACCGCGGTGAGTCAACGTGCGGTCGGACGAAACAACCCAGCCGTCGAAACTCTTTGCCAGCGCCGAGATGTCTTCGAGCGACGCGGCGACATCCGGCACGATGATCGTCATGTCTACGGTACGGATGATGATCCGTCGCTGTGAGGCGAGTTGTGCGCTCGATGCGGTCGAATTGGCGGACGAATCCTCAGACTGTTGGAAACCGAGCGCCCCAGGATTTCCGGGCATGCCAGGTAGGCCGGGCGGGCCGGATACGGTCTCTCCGAACGATTGCTTCGCCGGCGCCATCGGCGGCGCAGGGGCGAAAGCGGGCGCAGGCGCGGGTGCTGGGGCCGATGGGGCAGGCGCAGCGGCGGCTCCCGCGGCCGGAGCCGCGTATCCACGGAAAGCCTCTGCCGCGGAATCCTCGCTCGTCGCCATCGACATCTCGTCGAAGTCCGACGACTTGCTGTCGCACGCGACCAACCCGATCGCGATTACGGACAACATCAGAACCGACAAAGTCCCTAGTTTCATGTCGCGAATCATAGTGCATCCTCCCGATTGACACAAGGTTTATACTGCTGAGCCACCGCCGAGATCTTGGCCTTCCTGTAGTGACTAGACGACGGCGTCGCGGTTTTTGTTCCACGGGCGTTGTGTTCTATGGTTTGCGACAACGAACAGCCAGAAACGCGGGCACGGCGCTCGTATCGCGCATCGACGCCAAGGTCGGAACAGCTCCACGCGGTTCCACGAGTTCCTCGATTGCGAGCCCAGCGCCCACGAGGCCGTTGAGATAGGTGCTCAGCGTGCGGTGGTAGGCTCCGACCCTTCCCCTGACTCCGTCGAACGATTCGTCCGACAGCGTTGAGGGACTCTGGGCGTCATCGTTCAGGTACTTCACGCCGAGAGGGCGGGCGGTTTCCTCGCGTGTTGCGATCTATGAGAAGGCGCGATGAGATATCCACTCCGACCACATCTGCCCCAGCACGCGCGAGGCGCCTCGTGATCGTGCCTTGCCCGCGAACCGGATCGCAGACGTTGAGCCCGTCGACATCGCCGGTCAAGCGAAGCAAGGTGGCGACCAAGTCGTTCTCGTCTCCTGGATACTCCCAAGAAGACCGGGCGTGTTCGTCATACCAATCTGCGACGTCGTCATACGGTGTGGTCGTCATGGGTCCCTCCGACTTTACATTGAGGAGTCTGAGACGATGGCGAGGACGGAGCCGACAGTCGTGTTGCACGATCCGATCTGGCATGTGCGGTTCATCGTTTCAACGAATCGCCGCCTGATTGAGAGTGTAGAAACGGCGCGTGGAACAGTCAAGGCAGACGGATCGGCCCCATTCCCGCTCGTGGCGTCTTCGTTGACTTTCGAAAAACAGTAGGCTATTCTGGGGGCGTTGATAGCAGAATAGGGCAATTGGGAGCTTGGGCAAGCCAGGCTGAGAGGGCGGCCAGTCATCGCCGCCGACCGCAATTACCTGATCTGGGTAATACCAGCGCAGGGACGTCCATGGGACGAACCACAGGCCGCTGGCAATTTTCCAGTGGCTTTTTGTGTTGTAGCGCACCGAGGAGACGGCGAAATGAGCGATCCACTGGTTATCGCGGGCAAAGAATTCACCTCCAGGCTGATGGTCGGCACCGGAAGGCACCGAACCAACGAAGAGATGGTCGAGTCCATCGAGTCGTCCGGAGCCCAGATCATTACCGTCGCCATCCGCCGGCTGGATCTGGACAACCCGAACGAGAAGAACATCCTCGATTACTTCGATTGGGACAAGTACCAAATCCTGCCAAACACCGCCGGCTCCAAGACCGCCGAAGAAGCGATATTCACGGCTCACCTCGCCCGAGAAGTAACGGGGTCCGACTGGATCAAGCTCGAGGTCATCCCGCACGCCGAGCACTTGTTGCCTGATCCTATAGGAACGTTCGAAGCCGCTCAAACTCTGGTGGACGAAGGTTTCACGGTGTTGCCTTACATCCACGCCGACCCGGTGCTGGCGCTCCGACTGGAAGAGATCGGATGCGCGACGGTCATGCCACTCGGCTCTGCCATCGGGTCAGGGCAGGGACTCCAAACGCTCGACGAAATCAGGCTCATCGTCCGGCAGTCGCACGTTCCCGTGGTTGTCGATGCCGGGTTAGGCGTTCCATCAGAAGCAGCCACCGCGCTTGAAGCGGGCGCCGACGCGGTCCTGGTCAACACAGCAATCGCCCAAGCCGAGAGCCCGAAGATGATGGGTGAGGCGTTCGGTCTCGGGGTTCAGGCCGGCCGCATGGCGTACAACGCCGGACGGATCGCCAACCGATTGGCAGGCGTTCCGAGCAGCCCCACCGAAGGAGTCGCTTCCGCTGCAGGGGACTAGGCGATGACGACGGCCACGATACCGTCACCCTGCCTGTGCCTGGTCACAGACCGGAGCCAGACCGGCGGACGACCCTTGGAGACTGTCGTGAAACAGGCCGTCGACGGCGGAGTTGGCATGGTCCAACTCAGAGAGCGGGATCTGCCCGGAGGGCAATTGCTCGACGTGGCCCGGCGTCTCCGACGCATCACCGAGGGCAGGTCGTTGCTATTCATCAATGAACGCATCGACATCGCGCTGCTGTGCGGCGCCGACGGCGTCCAGCTCGGCGAGGGCGGGATTTCGTTGCCCGATGCTCGCGAGTTGGCGGGGGACCGTCTTCTGCTGAGCCGATCCGTCCACTCCGTTCAAGGGGCCGTGGACGCGATCAACTCCGGCGCTGAACTCCTTGTCGTCGGCACGATCTTCGAGACCGGATCCCATCCAAGCGGTACAATATCAGGACCAGGCCTCATCAAGGAAATCGCAAATGTCGTCGATGCGCCGATTCTGGGCATCGGCGGGATCAACAAGGACAACGTGGGCCAGGTTATCGATGCGGACGGGACGGGCGCCGCGGTCATCACGGCCATCTCCGCCCACGACGACCCGCTAGGCGCCACACGCGAACTCGCGACGGCGATGAACACAGCATGGGCCGGTTCAGGAGCGATCATCCGATGATCTCATTAACCATCAACGGAAAATCAGTTGATCTGGACAACCCGACAGACCTGGTCGACTACCTCGAATCGCTCGGCGTCCGCGACGGCCACATCGCTGTGGCCTACAACGGCTCGATCGTCCGCAAAGATGAGCAAAGCGGAGTCACCCTCTCCGAAGGCGACCGCCTAGAGATCGTCCGAGCCGTCGGCGGCGGGTAGGCAACAGCCGACAGCGATCAGCGGTCAGCCAACGAATTCGACGGCGATCGCTAGCACGCTCGGCCGTGGAGGGAACCCCTCTCCGTCCTTTGCGAGAGTGCGGACATTACGCCCCTCCCCCGATCCGTTCGTCCTGAGTCCCGACGCATCGGGATCCCGGCCTTGTCGGGACCTGTCGAAGGACCTCACCGAGTCAAGTCTCGCCACGGAGCCCGCGCCCCCACGCCGACATTCGTCGATGCGTCAGCGTCCCAACCGCACGGCTCTGGCATGTTCGTCACACGATTGAGATCACGGAGACTCGGCGGTCGAGGCATCCTCCATCTCTGAGTTGATCAGTCGAAGATCGCCTGCCGTAAATCCCCCACGAGAACTTGACTGCATCCACGTGTCAAATACAATGACACCGGCTGAAAAACCCGCACAGGATGTTGGATAGAGGACTGTGGTCGACGACCAGGACAAAAAGAAGACTCGTTCGAGTTCGACTCGTTAGGCGAGGCCGTCGAGTACATCTCACTCGACCAAGCCCGACTCGTCGCAGCCCAAGCCGCCCGAGAAACCCCCGGCAACTACGGCCGAGCCTATGCTGGCGTACGTATGGTCTTCGAGCTCGTCGAGCAAGAGGAACGTGAAGACTACCACGTCATAACACTCTCCTTTCGCCCTGAAGGGAGTTTCATTGGCGCGCCAGGTCGAGAGCAGTTCTTTGTCGGGAAGGAGGGTACGGTCGCGGATCGGCAGATGCTGAGCAGCCTGCCGGAGCCCGAACGCAGACGGCTCTTCCCGATAATATCGGCACAGGCATCGCGCTGGCAACAATCGTTGCGGTGGCGGCAGGCGTTGTCATCATTGACGGTGGTTTGTTGAACGCAGGCGGTGACAACGAACGCACCGTCACTCCCACCAATGCGCCTATTGTGGCCGCAGTGCCATCTGAATCCCTGACATTGCCTCCGACCGCGAGTCCGACGAACATCCCGACGCCCACGGCCGCACGTATGCCGCTCAAGGCATTAGCAGCCCTCGAAGACGCTGCAGAGTTCGACCTAACTCCCACTCAGGTCCCGAGGGCAACAGTCTCACCGCGCCTAACGATGCTCCTGACGCCAAAGCCAGCACCCACTCAGGTACTGTTGCTGCCGCCAAAACCTACGCCCACGCTTACACGTGTGCCGTCGGAATTCGAGTCATTCGCGGCGCTGAGGCCGACGCAAACCCGACCTCTGAGGGCAACTATGACACCTACGCCGACACGCGACGAAGGCGATGGAACTATCGTTTGGCGGCACACAACGCCTACGCGCAGGCGAACACAGTCCCCCACAGCGACGCCGGCCACTTTCTTAGCCTGGTGGGAAACTTTACTCAGTTCGCCGACTCCCAGACCTCTGACGCCCACACGGACGCGAGCGCCGACACCCACTGCCACACCTGTGTCCGGTACTCTCTGGACCTGGGGCATAGACTGAACATGGGATGATGACGCCTCCGTCCAAGAGTCAACCGGCGCGACCAACTGGTACGACGTTGATTCAAGTGGATCTCACACAGTCGCTATCAGGTCAGGCGGAGCTCTTTGGACATGGGGCAATTATCACTCGTACCCTAGTCACACTCCAAACTGGGTCGGAATGACCAATTGGTCCGCTATTGCCGTGGGTAGATCTCAAACGTTCGCAATCGAGTAGGTCCGCTCGCTGCGCCTTCAACTTCAGCCGACACAATGCGCAGTTTATGGGCAACTTGACACAAACCGGCACACACGACAGGACACGACACAAATCACACACCCCATAAGGCCGTTCCGGTCACGTCTAGATGTACGTGGCGTTGGGCGATTAGAACCCGCGAACAACGGATGCCAAGGTCTGATAAGGTCAGGCAGATCGGCTAGCACGTTTCGGAGGAAGCATGAGAACTAACACCACGAAGGCAAAACTTGACGGCGGTGAAGTCGTATTCGGGGCAATTATCAGTCGTCACGCTCCTGATCTCGTCGAGCTCTTCGGGGCGTTGGGCTACGATTTCGTGATGATCGATTGCGAGCACGGTCCGATGAATCTGGATCAGGTGGAGCACATGGTGCGTGCTGCTGAAGCATTCGGAATTACGCCCATTGCTCGGATACCTGACCACTCGGACCCCACGATATTGCGCTTTCTCGACAGAGGGGTCCAGGGGATTATCGTGCCCCACGTCAATACTCGCGAGGAGGCCGATGCGATAGCGCGAGCGGCACGCTACTATCCGGATGGACACCGAAGCGTCGGAGGCGGGCGCGCTCACGACTATGGAGTCGGGGTTTCCATGGATGAGTCGACTCGCCACATAAACGCTGAGACACTGGTCATTCCAATGATCGAAGACATCCAGGCGGTTGATAATATAGATGACATTCTTACGGTGGATGGCGCCGACATACTTCACGTTGCGGCTGGCGATTTGGGACAGAGCATGGGAAACCCTGGACGAACTGAGGTGCGCAGGGTGATGGGTGATGTTATTCCAAAGATCAGAGCCGGCGGCAAGAATGTCGGTGTAGGCGGGAACAACCCAGCCGATGCAGATGGAGTGGCCGAGTTTATCAATCTGGGCGCTAATTTCGTCACCGTATCCGCGCACGGGTTGCTTCGTCTTGCCGCTGAGGACTTTCGACGCCGTGTCCAGAACGCTTTGTGATTGCGTTCAAAGGCCCAGTTTATGGCGGCCCGCAACACGCATACAAACAATCCGACCAAGCCGACACTCGCAAGGGGTCCGAAATGGTCATCAACTAAATGAGTTGCGCTCGACTCTTCTGGCGATGCTGAGCGTCCGCTTATGGTGAGCCACGCATTCATCTGTTCGTCCTGATCCCCGATGCAATCGGAATTGTATCCGCGGGACGGAAAACGCATGAGTTAGAAACGGCGTTTGAATTGTCGCCATTCTGAGGCCGCAGCCGAAGAATCTCGGGCTTCTGCAGGGAGACAACTGTCGCGTACGACCAGATCCTACTTTGCGGCTTAGGATGGCGAAATGAGGCGCCGACACTTGGAAGTCCCGACGCATCGGGATCCCGGCACTGTCGGGACGTGTCGAAGATCCGCCCACATGCCAAGCAACGCTTGAGCCGTTATGGTCACTAACCCAGTACGTGGCACTTAACTCTTCTTTGCATGCTGGGCCTTTCGCAGAATCAGAAACTTCTGCATTCATGTGTGCAAACGTGCATTTTCAGCGACCAGATTCTTCGGCTGCGGCCTCAGAATGACGAATATTGTTCGGCACTACTTATATTTCTTATCGCCACCCCACGAACCTACACACTAATGGTCTTCTCGCAGACTTGCCATCCCGAGGATCGTCGTCGATTGATGTGAGTGCTACCTCATGGCGCCAGCAACCCCATCATCCGCAGCACGACCAGCCCCTCGAGGTCGCTTGGCAGGAACGGGATCAGCCTTGACAGCGCGATGTCGCTGATTGTTTCGGCGTGGCGGGACGGCGAAGTGAAACGGGCTTGGACGTAGGCGTCCACCTCTTCAACCGGCATCGCGACGAAATAGTCGAACAAGTCGGTCGACACTGAGGAATTTAGCTTGCCGTTTTCAGCCAACGTAGACCGCAGCGCCGCGAGGTCCGGGTCGTCCAGGACTGCTAGCCACTGGAGCAGATGCCCGAGCGAGTGTTCGTCGTTCGCGGTGTCGCCGATTGTATAGGGGACCCGGTCGCGGATCACTTGGCGGAACGCCGCGTAGGCCGGGTAATTGAGCAGCGACATGCCGGTTTGCTCTTCCAGCACGAGCCAGAACGCTCGCTGGAACTGCTGCGCCTCGGCCTCCAGCAGCCCGCGCAACAACAGCGACCCGACCCCGTCCGATTGCTCGGGGTGCGCCAGCTTCTGCCGCATGTGGCCGAGCTCATGCGCGAGGGTGTCGAGAACCTCGGCAGGAGGGTTCTCCGCGTCGACAATCACGGATAGCGTTCCCAGCCGGTTGGAAGTTACACCGAGAAATTCAGGCTTCGCCTTCTCGCACTGAGCTCTGACCAGCGGGTACTCAGCCGGGTCCCGGACCGCGAAATCTTCTTGGCAGGTTTGCTCCATCCATTCGATAAAACCCGCATGAGACCTCAGAGATATCACCGCGCGCTGGTCGCGGAAGCTGGTCCCTGTCAAGATGAAGTGCACCACATCGGCAACGCCCAGCACCGTGTCGACCAGCTCGTCGCCGTCCGGGCCGACCACGAGCTTCTGCGAGTCCAGCAGATCGCTCAGTGGGCCCAGCGTGTTCGCGATGTCTCCAACTGAGTACGTGGTCAGAGACACTGGGTCCGGAGCGGTTGCCGTCCAAATGAACTGCCTCTCGAAGACGTTGTCGGTTTCGTCGGACTCGTCCACGGCGTCGGTCGGGTCGATGACGATCTTCAGGGTGTGGGCGCCTTCGGTGACCGCCACAGCCGTGTTCAAGACCACCAGGTTGGCCCACCAGTGGATCGACCCGGCGGGCGTGCCCTCGTCCGCCTCCAGCGTAGCGACCTGCTTGTCGTCATAGTACAAGTGCGCCTCGTACGGTTGGGTGGCGTTGACCGAGCTCCTGTTCATGACGACCACGTCCGTGAAGATGTCTTCGCCGACAACGAGCGGTGCATTGAGAAACGATTCGGACTCGTGGCTGAGGATGATCGGGGCGTCCCAGTTGAATCGCCAGCCGGGCATCAGATTTGGCTTTGTCGGCGCATCAGGGATTGGAGGCTCAGACGACAGCGTCGCGGAAACCAGTGCCGGAACAGCGCCGGTTTCCCAGTCGAGCGTGACTTCATACGCGTTGTTGGTCTCGTCCGATTCGGGCACCAGGTTGTGCGGGTCCAGCACCAGTCGAAGCGTGTGCGGCCCCGCGGACAGACGGACGACGCTCGACAGGTCACTCTATTCGGGCGGCGCGAACACGGTCCCGGCCAAGGCGCCGACGACGATCTGCTCGCTGATCAACATGCCGTCCCGATACAGTTGCACGGAGACAGTCTCAGGGGTGGAAGCCAACCCGCGATTTTCGAATGCGAAGCTGACGTACGTGGGAACACTGATCGAGAGAGGCCCCAAGGCGTTTACGCCCGAATACGCGGTTGCGGTGATCGGCCCCGGCCAGCCTTCGTCCGCGACCGGCGCTAGATCCGGCAACCGAGCCGGAGTCAGGGTCGGCGTCGTTCCCGCGACGGTCCCGGGCTGAACGACGACGACGATTTCGATGCGGTTGTCGGTCTCATCGCTTTCGGCGATCGAGTTGGTTGCATCGACGACGAGCGCCACCACGTGATTTCCCGCGGCGAGGTTGGTTCTCGACGGAAGCTCCGCCCAATCGGTGATTGACGCCGATTCGCGAGCGCTGATCCCGCGGCTGAACCACCGTTCGACGACGAGTCCGTCGATGAGCAGATCCACGAAGAACCTGTCCGTGACGTGCTCCATCCTGAGTTCGTGACCGACCAACTCAAGTAACTCGGCTGGCCTTCGATCATCGGGGCGTTGCTACGTCCTCCGGGATGGCGGCGACCACCAGAGCCGCCTCCCACGATCTCGGCGCTGACGGCCTCAGGTTGCCGCCCTCGGTCGGCTGCTGGACCGGCGTTATCGTCGGTATTGCGGTCGACGTTGGAAGTGGCGTTGGCGTGAGCGTCGGGGCCGGGATCGGCGAAGGCGTGGCAGTTTCCGTCGGACGTGGCGTGGCTGTCGGTTCGGCTGTGGCGGTCGGCTCAACGGTCGCGGTCGGATCAGAGGTCGGCGCCGGCGTCCGGGTCGCGACCCGCGTTGGCGGTGGCGGAGTCGGACTCGGCGATGCGACCTGCTGGATCGACGGTTCAGTACTTGGGGCTACGGCGGCGACGGGTTAGGGCTGTGAAGCATCGTCGGCATCGCCGCCGCACGCGACAATCGCAATCGTCGTCAACAATGCCGCGGTCAGCAAACCAAGGCGAAGCGTCGAGAGCGACGGGCTGGCGCGTCTCGTGTTCACTTGCTCGCGACGTAGACGATGGCGAACGGCGCCTTCAGCAGACGATCCCGGCTCTCATCCCAATACGGTCCGGCGTATGGTGACTTGGCGGCTCCATCGTCGCCGCTCTCCGGAAGCATGTTCGGAAACGGCTCTAGCACCTTGTCGATGCGAAATCCTTCGGCCGTCAGCAGCCCAAACATCCCCTCGAACGTGTGAAAGAAAGTCGTGCCAGGATCGTGTCCGTCGGGAATCGAGTCGGCCCAAACCTCGACGGGTGGATTGAAGTAGTCCGTCACCAACACCGCCTGTTGGTCCTCGTCCCACACGAACGCATTCAACGGATGGGCGGTGGCGACGATCATGACACCGCCCGATTTGAGCAGCGCGTAGCACTCATGGAAACAGACAGACAGATCGGGGATGAACTCCCATCCGAACGACGAGAGCACGATGTCGAACGAGTTGGGCTTGAACATCCGAGGAAGCTCCATGTCGCCCATCAAGAGGTTGACGTCGGCGCCGGTTTCGGTCTGCAGCTCCCGAGCTCGACGAAGTTGGTTCGGCGAGATGTCCACGCCCACGACCGTTGCGCCCCAACGGGACAGCGCGATGGAGTTCTGTGCTGCGCCGCACGCCAGCTCCAGCACGCGTTTGCCCTTGACGGGTCCGAGGAGGTTCAATTCTCGCTCGCCAGGGGCGTACGGGGCGTAATGGACATCGTCGAGCGCGATCTCGCTGGACCGTTGGTACCACTCGGACATCATGTCCCAGCCAGCTCCCGTTGAGCGCTTGATGTGATCGGTGTTCACCTATGCGCGATCCGGGCCTATTCGGAGGCGATTGCCCGAAACAACGCCGACATCGAATCCGCGACGCTGTGGGCATGGTTGAACACGGCGGATCCCGCAACGAGCAACGTCGCGCCTGCGTCGGCGGCCGCTTTCGCGTTGTCGGCTTTGACGCCTCCGTCCACTTCGAGCACGACATCGGGCGCGTACTCGTCGATCATCTTCCGCGCGCGACCGATCTTCCCGAGCATGCTGTCGATGAAGGACTGGCCTCCATATCCGGGGTTCACGGTCATGACGAGGAGCTGATCCACGTCGGCCAGAACCTCCTCGGTCGCCGAAAGCGGCGTCGCTGGATTGATCGCCAATCCTGCTTCGAGCCCCGCGTCCTTGATCTGCTGGACGACTCGATGCGCGTGTGGACAAGCCTCGGCGTGGACGATAATCCGGTTCGCGCCGGCTTCGGAGAGATGCTCGATGTGTCGCTCAGGCTGGAGCGTCATTACGTGGATTTCGAGCGGGATGTCGACCCGATCTCTGATCGCTTCGACGACGACCGGGCCGAACGTGATCTGTGGCACGAACTGGCCGTCCATGACGTCGATGTGGATGCAACCTGCACCGGCCGCCTCTGCCTCTTCGACCTGCTCACCCAACCGAGCAAAGTCGGCGGAAAGTATCGACGGCGCGATCCGTACCGTGCGCTCAAACGCCATTTCCGACCTCCAGTTCCTGTCTCGCATTGACGATGGCCTCGTCTACTCTCGTCGCGCTCGTGCCGCCCGGAACGTCCCTCGCGCCGATCGATCTGTCGATGTCGATCTCGAGTACGCCTTCGTCGAACAGGTCGGAGAACTGCCGAAATTCGTCCAGAGTCAGTTCGTGGAAATGCCGATCCTGTTCCACGGCGTAATCGGACAGCGAGGCGACGACGCGGTAAGCTTCGCGAAACGGCATCCCTTTGGCCACGAGGTAGTCGGCGATGTCGGTTGCGAGCACATAGCTGCTCTGGGCTGCGTCGCGCATGCGGGCCTCGTTCAGCTTCATCGATCTCAGCATGCCTGCGAACACTTGGAGGGTCGCCGTCAACGTGTCTTCGGAGTCGAAGAAGCCTTCCTTGTCCTCTTGCATGTCCCGATTATAGGTCAGTGGCAAGCCCTTGAGGGTCGTCAATAACGCCATCAGGTTGCCGAAGACGCGTCCGGTTTTGCCCCGCGCTATCTCGGCGAAATCGGGGTTGCGTTTTTGCGGCATGATCGAGCTGCCGGTTGTGAAGTCGTCGCTCAACCGGATGAAGCCAAACTCGTCCGATGACCAGAGCACGAGCTCTTCGGCAAGTCGAGACAGGTGCATGGCGCATACGGATGCCGCGGCGTGGAAATCGAGCAAGAAATCGCGATCCGACACCGCGTCCATGCTGTTGGCCGATATCCGCGAAAAACCGAGCTCGGCCGCGACCCATTCTCGATCCAAAGGGTAGGGGAGTCCGGCGAGCGCCCCGCTGCCCAGAGGCATCACGTCGGCGCGTTCGCGAGCCTGGGCGAAGCGGGCGGCGTCGCGCCCGAGCATCTCGAAGTAGGCAAGCATGTGGTGGGCGAACAGCACCGGCTGGGCCCGCTGCACGTGCGTGTATCCGGGCATCACGACACGGCGATGTTCCTCGGCCAAAGATACAAGCGCATCGCGTACGGTCCCGAGGAGCCCGCGCAGATTATCGATCGCGTCTTTGACGTACATCCGCATGTCCAGCGCGACCTGGTCGTTGCGCGAACGGGCCGTGTGGAGCCGCAGCGCAGGCTCGCCGATCAGCTCGTGCAGCCGCCGCTCGATGTTCATGTGCACGTCTTCGAGCTCGGGCCGCCACGGGAACTCGTCCCGTTCGATCTCCGACCGTACCTGTGCCAATCCGTTCACGATGGCGTCCGCTTCCGAGCCCTCGATGATGCCCTGTTTCGCCAGCATCCGGGCGTGCACGGTCGAGCCCTCGACGTCCTGACGGTACAGGCGCCGGTCGTAGTGGATCGAGACGGTGTAGTCGGAAGAGACCTCTTTCAAGCCCATAGCCTAGCCTTCCGAGCCGGCGCCGCCAGAGTCGCCAGGGCGCTTGGGGACGAGGAAACTTCGTTGCAGCGTCAGAATCTTCTCGCCGCGCTGGTTCACGCCACGGCTCTCGATGTGCACGATGCCGCGATCCGGCCGGCTGTTCGACTCGCGCACGCCGAGAACCTCGCTCTCGGCGTAGATCGTGTCGCCGTGAAACACGGGGCCGTCGTGTCGCACCTTCTCGTACTCGAGATTCGCGATGGCCTTCCCCGACGTGTCTCGCACCGACATCCCGACGACGAGGCTGAACACCAGTGCGCCGTTGACGAGGATCTGGCCGTGCTGGTGATCCTCCATCAGGGCGTGATCGGTGTGCAGTGGATTGTCGTTCCTGGTGAGCAGCGAGAACAGATGGTTGTCCATCTCGGTGATGGTCTTGCCCGGCCAGTGTTTGAAGACGTCCCCAGGCGCGAAGTCCTCGAGGTACCTCCCGAAGTCATCTCTCGTGTCATGGATCATTGTTGTGCTCCGCTGATTTTTCGTAGGTCGGTTTGGTTAAGTCGTTGTGCGTTTCGGGGCAACATCAGCGGGAAGATTTGAAACCCTCCCCTACGGCGGATCATGAGGTTGGAAAGATCACCGTTAATCAGTTTCAGCCGGGATTGTATTCGTCGTCGGCCCATTTCGCTGGGTTGTAGATGATGTATTCACGGATTGACGCTAAGTCCCGTTCAGTACGGATCACGTGTTCGTAGAAACTGCGTTGCTAAACAGGTGTTCCCACGGATTCGCGTATTTGATTGATTTTCCTAGCCGAAAAGGTCTTAAAACCACGAACAATCTCAGTGATGCCATGCGAATTCGTAGGGGAGGGTTTCAAACCCTCCCGCTGGTTCTCGCCCAGAAACAGGATAGCATGAACGTGATTAGGCATGACAACGAACGCGTCCAGGCCGATGCCGGCGTAACGGTCCGGCAACGCCTGCCATGTTTCCGCAACAACCTCGCCGAGCGAATTCAATCCCATCTCGCCGTCGGCGACATCGCCAAACATCATCATCCGATTGTGCGTGCAGATCGTAACGAAATAGGCGCCTGGTTGCGAATAGTCATAGTCGTCCAGCCGAGTCGACCGACCGGTTGGTTTGGGGACCAGACGTGTCATTTGATATCGGTGGTATCTCTGGGCAGTATCGGCGGGGGGGGGGGGGAAACCCCCCCCTACGAATTCCATGACCTCGACTCTATACGGACAAGGCCGATGAATTAGATCGCGTAATTTTCCAGTAGGCGTCGGGCGATGACCAGCTTTTGGATTTCATTGGTGCCTTCGCCGATGATCATCAGCGGCGCGTCGCGGTAGTATCGCTCGACGTTGAAGTCCTTGATGTAGCCGTAACCGCCGTGAATGCGCATCGCTTCGAGGGTGACCTCGCCGCAGACCTCGCTGGCGAACAGCTTGGCCATCCCGGCTTCGAGGTCGATGCGTTGTTGGCCGGAATCCTTCTTGGCCGCGGCGTCGTAGGTCAGCAGCCGGGCGGCTTGTATCTTCGTCGCCATGTCCGCGAGCTTGAGTTGGATGGCCTGATGGCTGGCGATCGGCTCTCCGAACGTCTCTCGCTGCTGGGCGTAACGGATCGCCGCCTCGAACGCCGCCGTTGCGACTCCCACCGCCCGCGCGGCGACGTTGATTCGTCCGGTCTCGAGGCCGCTCATCACGTGCTTGAACCCCTGGCCTTCAGCGGCCCCGACGAGATTATCGGCGTCGACCCGGCAGTCGTTGAACAGGAGCTCACACGAATCCAGCCCCCGATAGCCGAGTTTGTCAAGGTGCTGTCCCACCTCGAATCCAACGGCGGGCTTTTCGATGATGAAGCAGCTCATGCCTCGATGCCTCGGATTGGCGTCAGGGTCCGTTTTCGTGAGCACCGCGAATGCGTTGCCGTACTCACCGTTCGTGATGAACATCTTCGACCCGTTCAGAACGTACTCCTCGCCGTCTTTTACCGCGGTCGTCTGGAGGTTCTGTACGTCGCTGCCAGCCTCGGGTTCGGTCAATGCCAGACCACCGCGGAGCTCGCCGCTTGCCAGCCTCGGGAGGAACTTCGCCTTCTGCTGGTCGGTGCCGTGGCTGGCGACAATGTGACCCAGGATATGGTGAGTGCCGATGATTCCGCTGACGCTCATCCAGCCCTTGCTGAGCTCTTCGAAGATCATCGCGAACGTCGTGTAGTCGAGTCCCAGGCCGCCGAACTCCGTCGGTATGGTGATCCCGAACAAGCCCATCTCGCGCATCGGGTCGATCAACTGCTCCGGGTAGATGTCCTCGTTGTCGTACTCCTGCGCTATCGGTTCGACCTCGCGCCGAACGAACTCGCGGACGGAGCTGACGATCTGGTTTTGGGTGTCGGTGTCTGTCGTGGATGCCATCGTGGTTACGCTCCGTCGACTTTGATGTGATAAGAATCTTACGTTTGGAATTCTAGCGCACGTAGCGTATCGATTCCGTCGGCCGAGACCAATAATCAATCCAATTTTGCGAGCAGCGCCGGCGCGTCGATTTCCGTCAGGGCGTCCGCCAACCGTTCAGTCAGCGCTTGCGCAAGCAACTGACCTCTGGTCGATTCCATTTCCAGCGTTGAGCCCGCAACTGCGAGGAAGAGAATGAGGTACAGCAGGGTGTACCCGTAATCTTCGAAGCAGTCATTGAGCGTGTACCCGCTTACGCCCGATTCAGAAAGCGTTTCTTGGTAGAGGCCGAGAAGCTCATCCAAATGTTGTTTGCGCATCTCGGTTGTCAACGACATCCCCGCGAAATACGCGAAATCGTACGTGCCGCGACACGCGCCGACAAGCTGCCAATCAATGGCGACTACTCCGGCGTCATCGCCCGACGAGTCGAAGAACAGGTTGTCGAGTCTGACGTCGCCGTGGCGCACAGTGATCGGCGGCTCCGCCAGACGGAGAATGATTCCCGCCACGTGGGGGGTTATCAGCGAAGCTAGGGTCATTAGCGATTCGGGAATAATCTCGGGCGCTTTCCGTTGAAAAGCGCCCCAAGCGCGCGGGAAGATGCTTTGAGCCCATTCGGCCCTAGCACCGAATGTCGGCGCCCATTCCAAGCCCGAGTTTGCGCTGATGTTCCAATTTCGGGCGTGGAATTGGCCAAGTGCCTTGATCACCGTCTCCACGTCTTCGAGACTGCAACCGGCAAGTTGATCTTGGGTCCGTAGGTGTGATAAATCTTCGAGCAAAAGCAAGAAGTTGCCATCCGCAGGGTTGAAGGCCGCGAAATAACACTGAGGTGTCCGTATCGAATTCCCCTGCGCCATCTCCTGATAAAATCGGACCTCCGACTCGTAGTAGCCCATGTCGTTTATGAGTGAGCGGGTGGGTCCGTGGGACGTAGGGTACTTCGCAACGATCGTTCGAGATCCTGCATTCGCTGGCGGGTCGTACGAAACGGTAAGGCGCGCAAGGCTGCCGCCAAATCCCACGCCGACGGCCATTGGCTCGGCGATGATGTCGGTCACGACCGAAGCGTCGATGACGCCTGCCTGACGCAACGTCTCGGTGAGCCATGCGGGCGTGATGTCTTCTGGTTTGGCGGGCAAGGTCTGATGGTTCACGGTTGCCTCCGCACAACGAGCCGGAGCTTACACGTCTGTGTCGGCGCCTTGCCTGGCCCCGAGGTTCTTGGCGGAGATGCCAAGCACCTTCAGGAATCCCTCGGCGTCGGCGTGGTCGTAGGCGCCCATCGCTTCCATCGAACTGTCGTCGGTGTAGAGCGAGTGGGGCATCGCTTCGGGCGTGTCTTCGGCCGTGTCGAAGTAGACGCGGCCTTTGTAGAGTTTCATCGTGATCGTTCCGGTGGCCATGCGCGTGATCGGCCCCAAAGCTGCCAGAGCGGCGCGGGTCGCCAGATCGAGCCAGTAGCCTTGGTATATTTGAAGGCTGATGACGCCCGACACGTGCTCGAAGAACTCACGCGCCCTGCGATCGAGTACGAACTGTAGCAAGAATTCGTAGCTTCTGCCCAGAAGCTCCATCGCCGGCGCCTCGTAGATCCCGCGTGACTTGACGCCCACGAACCTGTTCTCGACGACGTGATCCCCGATTCCGACGCCGTACGCGCCGCCGATGCGGTTGGCTTGCAAGAACACGCCTTCGAGATCCAGTCGCTCGCCGTTGAGCTCGACCGGCACGCCTCGTTCCCACCGAACCGTGAACAACGTCGACTGGTCCGGCGCGTTCCACGGCCAAACGCCCATCCCGGGCTCGACGAATTCTGGCGAGATCGACACATCTTCCAGGTCGCCCGCTTCGTGAGTCAACCCCAGGAAATTGGCGTCGGTCGAATACCGCGATTCGCGCGCGGGTCGGATCGGCAAGCCGTTGGCTTCGCAGTATTTGATCATTTGCAAGCGGCCGGGGAATCGCTCGATGAACTCCGGGTCGCGCCAAGGGGCGTAGACCTCTATGGTCGGGTCGAGCATGTTGGCGGCGAGCTGGAACCTGACCTGGTCGTTGCCACGCCCAGTGGCGCCGTGAAACAGCACCCCGATGTCTCGTCGAGCCAACTCGGGCAATATCGCGGCAACGGTGACGGGACGGGCGATGCCGGTTGTGTTCCAGTATCCGCCTTCGTAACGCGCCTGCGACTGGATCACCTTGAGGCCGGCGGCGGCCAGGGGAGCGCGTCCAGGGAGTATCACGGCGTCCGTCGCGCCGGATCCGAGCATACGGTCTTTGACCGAGTCGAGATTCTCTTCGTCGGGTTGCCCGAGGTCCACCGTGAACGCGTGGATCTCGAACCCCTTGTCTCGCAACCAATGGGCGACGGTGCAGCTATCCAATCCGCCGGACACCGCGCCGCCGACCAGGGGGATGTTCTTCTCTTGTAGCTCTCGCCAGTTCAATGTATTTCTCCGTGCCGCCATGGCGTCTCGGAATCGGGGGTCCTGACGGTCGTGTCATATTCGGTGACGACGAGTGCAACGACAGGCAAACAGGTTGTGTGCGGCAGGCCATCGGTGCTCTGGCCGTTTACGGCCAAGCTGACGCACGCCCCCCAACGCTTTTCGCCATGCGTTTCTGTCCAGGGAAGGCGAAGCAACCGGTGTCCTTTAGGCAATCGTGCGCGCTCAACGACCAGATTCTTCGGCTGCAGTCTCTGAATGACAAATATTGGTTCGGCGCCACTTGCTTTGTTTATCGCCATTGCGGCCAAGCGGAAACGCATCTCGCGACATCGATTTTTCCACGGAAGGAGAAGCATCGGGGTCTTGCAGCACAGGTGCCTATTCAGCGACCAGATTCTTCGCCTGCGGGCTCAGAATGACAATTGCTCTCCGGCGATGTTCGATTGGTTGTCCGCCACCGCGACCAAGCCGATGACTCTCCGCCTCAGCAGCGAGCTCACCGGCCAGGTTGCGTGATATTCATGTGCCGTTAACCGGGCCAGTTACGCCAGCACGTTCGCGATGCCCGTTTCCAGTCGCTCCATCGCCTGGTCGATCTCGTCCGCCGAGACCGTCAACGGCGGCATCAGGCGAACCGCGTTGGGCCTGAGTGGATTGAGCAGCAATCCCGCATCGTTGCAAGCGCCAACCACGGCAGGGGAGACGTCGGATTCGAAGAACATGCCCCACAGGCATCCCATGCCGCGAACCTCGTTGATGACGTCGAACTTGGCTTTGATCGCGCCCAAACCTTGTTGGATGCGATCGCCCATGCGCTTCGCGTTGGCAGGGACGTCGTTGTCGATCAGGTACTTGGTCGAGGCGTGGGCCGCGGCGCACGTAAGCGCGTTGCCGCCGAACGTCGAGCCGTGGTCGCCGGGAACGAACGCGCATGCGTCGTCTTTGGCCATGAACGCGCCGATCGGCACGCCGCCGCCGAGGCCCTTGGCCAGAGCCATGATGTCCGGCTCGACGCCGAAAGACTCGTAGCCGAACAACGTGCCTAGCCGGCCAAGTCCTGTCTGGACCTCGTCGAATATCAATAAGAGCTCGTTCTCGTCGCAGAAGTCGCGAACGTTCTGCAGATACCCCTGAGACGGAATGTTCACTCCGCCCTCGGCCTGCACCGGTTCCAGCATGATCGCGACCGTGCGATCGGTGACCGCGCCTTTCAGCGCCTCAATGTCGTCGAACGGCACGTGCGAGAAGCCTGGCGGGATCGGCTGGAACAGCTCTTGATAGTGCGGCTGTCCCGTTGCTGCCACGTTCATCATCGTCCTGCCGTGGAACGAATTCAACGCGGTGATGATCTCGAACGCTCCGTTGCGCCGGGTTGCACCGTAACGTCGGGCCAACTTGATCGCGCCCTCGTTTGCCTCCGTGCCGCTGTTGCAGAAGAACACCTTGTCCATGGCACTGTTCTCGACCAGTATCTCGGCGAGTTTGAGCTGCGGCACGGTATAGAACTGGTTCGATGTCTGGAGCAGCGTTCTTGCCTGCTCGGCGATGGCGTCCGCGACCACAGGGTTCGCGTGCCCCACGTTGTTCACCGCCCATCCGGACGTGAAGTCCAGATACTCCTTGCCGTCGACGTCCCAAACGCGGGTCCCTTCGCCACGCTCGATGACGACGGGCTGCCTGCGCACGAGGAACATGTAGTACTTGCTCTCGACGTCCATCCATTGGCTGCTGTTCACGTTATTCACCCCCGGTCAATTCTTCGAGACGCTTGAGCGCCTCCTCTAGAAGCTCTAAGTCGATCTTGATGCCTTCAATTGCGTCGCCCACCACCCCGATCTGCCCTTGGATCGAGTCGACGGGCTCGGGTCGTGGCTGGCTCGGCGCGACCGGCGTCGTCGGCGTTGAACTGACCGCTTCTCCGGCGGCCTCCGCGGCGGCGAACGAGGGGTCCCCGGTCAGAGCCGTGAGCGCCAAAGCCAACGAGTCTTCCATCACCACTTTGTCTGCAGTGGCCAGAATGACTCGCTTGAGCTCCGGGAACTCGACCCCTTCAGCTTGAATGTAGACGGGTTCTACGTATAAGACGCTTTCCCCGATTGGGATCACAAGAAGGTTGCCCCTGATGCAAATCGACCCCGCGGTACAGCGCAGCGTGAACCATTCGGATATGTCCTGGTCGTTGTCGATTCGCGCCTCCACCTGTTCGGGACCGTCCACGTTGAGGCCTTTAGGGAAGTTGAACGCCTGGATCTTGCCGTAGTGCTCTCCGTCGCTGCGAGCGGCGAGCCAACCGATGAGGTTCTGGCGTTGGCTCGGAGTGTACGGAAACAGCAGGACAAATTCCTCGGTTTCTTGCCCCGGAAGCTTCATGATCACGTAGTAAGGCTCTATTGGTCTCAATTCCTCGGTCTGACCGAATTTTTCGTTCGGAGTCGCCCACAGGTCTTCATTGTTGTAGAAGTTTTGCGGCTCTTTCATGTGGTACTTGATGTACTTCTCAGCTTGGATCGTGAAGAAGTCCTCGGGGTACCGCACGTGGTCCTGGAGTGCCTGCGGCATGGCATCCGCCGGTTCAAACAAGTCGGGGAAGATCTTCGAGTATGTCTGGACCACTGGGTCGGTGGGATCCCAAATATAGAACTTGAGGGTTCCGTCGTAAGCGTCCAGCGTGATCTTGACGCTGTTCCTCATGTAGTTGAATTCGTGAACCAGCGGATCGCCTGTCGGATCGGAATACGGGTACTGGTCGCTGGTCGTGTAAGCGTCTTGCATCCACACGAGACGATCGTCGGTGGCGACTATGTACGGGTCGGCGTCGAGCACTAAGAATGGAGCCACCGTGGAGATGCGCTCGTGGATCGTTCTTCGGTATTGCAGCAGGCTGTCGGAAGTTATCTCGCCGCTGATGAGGATGTTGATGTCGCCGAGTTGCCAGGTGTACGCAAGCTTTCTCCAGAACGAACTCAGACGGACGCCGCCGGTGCCCGAGTAGTTCGTGTAGATCAACTCATCGGTGGTCTGATAGTCGAGCTCGGCGGTTTTCGTGTTGGTGATCACGAACTCGAGCGTGTTTTCGCCGTAGTAGATTCGAGGGTTGTCGACCGTCAGGTCGGGCTCGCCTTCCTGCCCGTGAAGGCTGATCGGGACGACGCCGTCGGCTGGGATGTCCTGAGCGAAGAACTCGGGCCTGCCCTCGAGAGTGAACTCGGTGGCGGGGCTCATTGCAACACCGATGCCGTGTGTGTAGAAAAGCTTGCGGTTCACCCATGTCTGGGATTCGATCTCAAGCCTTTCCGGAGCCACCTCGCGAGCCGACAAAAGCACCTGCCGGTACTCTCCCCCGAGACGGTACCGGTCCACATCGGCGTTCCTGAAGTCGTAGTACGTCCGGATAATCTGAATTTGCCTGTAGACGCTGGACAACGGACGCGAGTCCCAAAGCCTGATGTTGTTGATGGTCTTGAGGTTGTTTTGAATGAGGTCTGGTGTAACGTCGCTTTCCGCGGGATAAAAGTCTTCGGAAATGCCCTCAAGATTGAAGGCGGTTCGGGTAAAATCGATGTTGCGCTGGATGAACTCTTGCTCCCTCGCGAATTCGTTCGGCGTAACCGTGAACTGTTGCATCAACGCGGGCCACGCGGCGCCCAACAATACCGCGAGCACCAACCAGAGTGCGACCGCGCCCACCAGTAGCCTCAGGCCTTTGAAGTAGGCGTTGACCAACATCAATACGCCTGCCGCGCTGGCGACGATGGTCAGGATCATCAGCGCCGGCTTCCGCGCGTTGAGATCGGTGTATGCGGCACCGAACACGGCGCCGTCGTCGGACAGCACCAACTCCCAGCGGTCGATCCAATGGCCCCACGCCACCATGAACATGATGATCGCGCCGAGCACGGATAGCTGAACCTTGACTGGCGTGGTGAGTTGAAACTTGAGGCCTCTGAGATTGAAGTTGATGAACTGCAAGGCTGCCGTGCCCAACAACGAGACGATGATCACCCCGAGCAGCCAGCCCTGGAAGAACGACAGCATCGGCAGGTCGAACATGAAGAAGCCGACGTTGCGGCCATACACCGGGTCTTTGACCGCGAACGACACCGAATTTGTGAACCTAAGGAACAGCTCCCAGTGCGACGCCAGTATGGACCCGAAAATCAAGCTGAGCACTATGACTGCGACGACCGCGCCCCACTTGACCGCTTTCCGGAGCACTTCGACCAACTCGGGCGGAATCGGCAAATTGGTTTCACCGTCGGTGTAACGATGGCCCAGCCAGAAGCTCAAGCCCGCCGGGATGGCGAATATTATCACGCCGGCAAAGAATAGGGTTATCCGGGTGAGAAGGACTTTGGTGTAGACGCCCTTGAAACCGAGCGCGTCGAACCACAGCATGTCCGTGTATACGCCCCTGCCGAATGAGATCAGCGCGAATAAAAGAACCACGCCCAAGATGACCCCGGCCCATTTGAGCAACGGACCGTAGTTGGTCGGAATCTGCGGCAGTGAAATCTGAGGAGTGTCGCCGCCGTTACGCTCGTAATTTTCGGCCATTCATCACCTAACCGATTCTGGTCCCCATGGGACTTCCATTTAATGATTGGCGGAGGGCGCCGGCTTTGCGCCCGTCGATTATCTGGGACATGCCGCCGCCCTTGAGAGGTCGCAGGCACGCCTCAATCTTAGGGATCATGCCTCCCGCGATGACGTTCGATCCGATCAGTTGGGTCGCCTGTCGGCGCGTCAACCTGGGGATCACTCTCTTCGATCTATCGAGCACACCTTCGACATCGGTGAGAAACACCAGCGTTTCAGCACTGAGCGCCGCGGCGATCTCTCCGGCGGCGGTGTCCGCGTTCACGTTGAGGAGCGTGCCGTTGTATTCGGGGTCATCCGTCCAGTTGATCGCGACCGGAGCGATGACCGGGATGCAGCCCTCCGCGACGATCGCCTGTATCGGCGCAACGTCGACGCTGAATACAGAGCCCACAAACCCGAGGTCAGGGTTTCGAATCTCGGCTTTCAGGATTCCCCCATCTGCGCCGCTAACACCGATGGCTTTGGCGCCAGCGCCGACCAACGAGGCGACGAGTTCTTTGTTGATCAATCCCGCCAGCACCGCAACGACGATCTTGAGGCTCTCCGCGTCCGTCACGCGGAGGCCGTTTTTGAACACCGGCCGGACGCCTTGCTTGGCCATCCAGTCGGTGATGACTTTGCCGCCGCCGTGGACCACGACAGGGTTGACGCCTTCTTTTTGGAGCTCGACGAGGTCCGCGATTGTGGTGTCGTGTTCGCCGAGTGTGCTGCCGCCGATCTTGATTACAGTCGTCCCATGGGGGAAGGGCTCCTTTGTCATTTGGCGCCCGCTGACCGCGAGGCGTTATTCCCTTCAAACATCGTCACGGAATCAATCAGAATGGCAGCGTCCAGCCAGTCTAGGTGCTGTACGCCGAGTTGAACGTTACATAGTCCTCGGTCAGATCGCAGCCCCAACCGGTCGCGCTGGCGTCGCCGACGCCGACCGAAACCTGGAAGCTGATCTCCGGCGCTCTCATGCCGGCGATTACCGCATCGGTGGAGTAAGGGATCGCGATTCCGTCGTGAACGATGTGGATGCCGTTGATGTATATGTCGATCTTCGACTCGTCGATGTGGATGCCGCTCTTGCCGAGCGCCATCATGATGCGGCCCCAGTTTGGATCCCGGCCGTGAACCATCGCCTTGACAAGGTTGGAAGCCGCGATCTCGCGAGCGCCGACACGTGCATCGTCCACCGATGCCGCCCCGTCGACAGTGACCGCGAAGATGCGCTCTGCGCCCTCGCCGTCGCGGACGAGCTCCTTGGCGAGGTGGATGCATATTTCGTTGAGCGCTTCTTGGAAAACGGCCGCAGACTCCGAACCGGCGGTGATCTGGCTGCCGCCGGCGGCGGCGTTCGCGAAGAGCAACACCGTGTCGTTGGTGCTCTGGTCGCCGTCGATGTCGATCATGTTGAAGCTGAGACCAACTGCCTCGGATAGGGCAGTCTGCAGGAAACTTGCTTCGACGTTCGCGTCGCACGAAAGGAAGCAGAGCATCGTCGCCATGTCCGGGTGAATCATGCCGACGCCTTTGGCGGCTCCGCCGATCGTGGATTGGACGCCGCCCGCCGTGAACGACACTGCAGCCGACTTGGGCCGCGAGTCGGTAGTCATGATCGACCGGGCGAAGTCATCGCCGCCGTCGTCGGTCAACTCGATCGCGGGCACCGCTTGCCGAACCAACGCCATCGGCAGCTCGATGCCGATCATGCCAGTGCTGCCGATCAACATCTCTGCGGGGTCGACGCCGGCGTGTTTGGCCGCGAGTTCGGACATTTCCATCGCGTCGGTGTAGCCCTGAGCGCCGACCGCGCAGTTGGCACAGCCGCTGTTCGCGATGACACCGCGAGCCGAGCCGTTTGCGGATTTCTCTTTCGTGACAGTGACCGACGGGGACAGAACCTTGTTGCGGCTGAACGTCCCGGCGACCGACGCCGGACTGTCCGACACCATCATGCCGATGTCTCGGACGTCATCGCCCTGGGACTTCAGTCCGGCATACGTTCCGCCAGCGCGATATCGCTTGGATGAGGTGACGTTTCCATCCGGTATGAACTCGACGTTGTCCGCCATGGTCGATCCTCTGCAGGCCTGTCGCCGTGCGCCGTGAACCTCCGGCGTGCAGGCACGAAATCGGAGGCGTGATTTAGCTAGCGCAGTATAACACACAGCCTAAGGCCGTAAAAGCTGTTCTCAGGCGCTATGCTACAATTACGCGCACTGAATAATAGGGGCGGAGGTTGCCAGGCGAATGACATCGAACATCGTGTTGTCCAACCAGGAATTTAAGACCGTCGGACAGCGTCCGATACGGCACGACGGTTACGACAAAGTGACCGGCAAAGCGTTGTACGGCGCCGACATGAATCTGCCCGGGATGCTGTACGGTGTGGTGCTCCGCAGCCCGCATGGGCATGCCCGAATCAAGTCGATCGACACCAGCAATGCGGAGGCGCACCCGGACGTGAGGGCAGTGGTCACATCGGCCGATTTCCCCGCTTTGGACGGCGACGACGTTCGACCGAATCTCCGGCGTCAGAGCGCGAACTTGATGGCGCGAGACAAAGTCCTGTATCGCGGGCACGCCGTGGCGGCAGTCGCCGCGACGAGCTTGCAGTCGGCAGACGAAGCCGCGGCTCTGATCGCGATCGATTACGAGGTTCTTCCCTCGCTCAACGACGCGGAAGTTGCGATGGCGCCGGGCGCTGTCTTACTCCACGACGAGTTCGAGAACAACGTCGCTAGCCACAATGAGATGGTTCTCGGCGACATCGAAAAAGGATTCGCCGCGGCCGATCTCGTCATCGAGCGCGAGTTCCGGACCAGCACCGTTCACCAGGGCTACATCGAGCCTCACACAGCCACAGCGTGGTGGACGCCGCAAAATAAAACGACGATCTGGTGCAGCTCGCAAGGCCACTTCGGGATGCGCGGCGAGACTGCGGCCGTGCTGGAGCTCGTTGAAGCCGACATCAAAGTCGTTCCGATGGAGATTGGCGGCGGCTTTGGCGGTAAGACGACGGTCTACCTTGAACCCGTCGCCTTGCTACTCTCCCGCAAAAGCGGCCAGCCCGTAAAAGTTACGATGTCGCGTGCGGATGTGCTCGAAGCCTCCGGACCGACATCCGGTTGCTACATGAAAGTGAAACTGGGCGCGACGAACGACGGCGCGCTGGTCGCCGGATACGCCGACCTTCGGTTCGAGGCGGGCGCGTTCCCTGGTTCGCCCGTTGGCGCGGCGGCGGTCTGCATGTTCTCGCCCTACGACATCGAAAACCTGACAATCGACGCCTACGACGTGGTCAACAACAAACCGAAGACCAGCGCATATCGAGCTCCTGGCGCGCCGCAAGGCGCGTTCGCCGTCGAGACTGTGATCGACGAACTTTGCGAGAAGCTGTCCGTCGATCCGATGGACTTTCGGATTCGCAATGCCGCCAAGGAAGGCACTCGCCGAATCACTGGGATGCAGAATCCGCGTATCGGCGCGGTCGAGACGTATCAGGCGGCCAAGGACCACGATCACTACGTCGCGCCTTTGGAAGGTCCGAATCGCGGCAGAGGAGTCGCAGCGGGATTCTGGATGAACGGCTCCGGAGAAGCGTGCGCCACCGCCACGGTTAACGACGACGGCAGCGTTGGCCTCACCATCGGATCAGTGGACATCGGCGGGCTCAGGCCGGTTGCCGCGCAGCAACTCGCCGAGGTTCTCGGCATTCCAGTCGAGACGGTCAACCCGCAGGTTGGCGACACCGACACCATCGGATACTCGTCGGTCACCGGCGGCAGCGGAGCGGCGTTCAAGACCGGCTGGGCATCCTACGAAGCGGCCCAGGACGTGAAGCGACAGATGATCGAACGCGCGGCCATGATCTGGGAGCGCACCGCGGACGAGATCGAGCTGGTGGACGGCGTGTTCGAGCACAAATCGGACAGCGAGCTCAGTGCAACGTTCGCCGAGATCGCGCGGCAAACCCGTCGTACAGGCGGCCCCGTCGTCGGCAGCGCGAACTTGAACCCGCCCGGCGCCGGCAGCGCGTTTGGCGTCCATATGGTCGATGTCGAAGTCGATCCGGACACCGGCAAGGTCACCGTACTCCGATACACCGTTGTCCAGGACGCGGGCAAAGCCATTCACCCCAGCTACGTCGAAGGCCAACTCCAGGGCGGCGCCGTTCAAGGGATCGGTTGGGCGCTCAACGAGGAGTACTTCATGAACGACGACGGCCGGATGATGAACGCCAGCTTCCTCGATTACAGGATGCCGACCTCGTTGGACCTGCCAATGATCGACACGGTCATCGTCGAGGTCGCCAACCCAGGGCATCCATTCGGCGTCAGAGGTGTCGGCGAGGTTGCGATCGTGCCGCCGATGGCCGCCGTCGCGAACGCCGTCTACCACGCGATCGGAGCGCGCATGAATGTGCTGCCCATAACGCCGAAAGCGATTTCCGAAGCGATGGCGAAGTAGTTAGGGCGCATGTGAACAACCCGTAGTTAATCAAAAAGGAGCCTCGCATCTCAGCGCAGGCTCCTTTTTGTGTATCCGAAATTCGTGTGCGACCGAAACTACTCCTCGGACACCTTTACCAGCAGCTTGCCGAAGTTCTCACCGGTCATCATTCCGATTAGCGCGCCGGGCGCTTTCTCGAGGCCGTCGACCACGTCCTCGCGATACCGAAGCTGCCCGGTTGCCATCCATTTGGACATGCGCTTACGTGCCTCATCGAATCGGGCCGCGAACTTTGTGACCAGGAATCCTTCCATCCTCGCCTGATTGACGATCAGGAAGCGTAGGTTCCGGGGCGCGAGCTCGGGCTCTTCGAGGTTGTACTGCGAGATCTGTCCGCACACGGAGATTCTGGCAAAAGTGTTGATGCGCTCCAGCACCGCGTCGGTGATGTAGCCGCCGACGTTGTCGAAGTAGACGTCGATGCCGTCGGGGCAATTCGCATCGAGGGCCGATTCGACGTTGTCGGTTCGGTAGTTGATCGCTGCGTCGAAGCCAAGGTCGTTGATGAGGAAATCGGTCTTCTGCGCCGACCCCGCGAGGCCGACGACCCGGCACCCCATGATGCGCGCGATCTGACCGACGACCTGGCCCACCGCGCCGGATGCCGCGGAGACGACAACGGTGTCGCCGGGTTCGGGGCTGCCGACGTCGAGAAGCCCGAAATACGCGGTCATCCCGGGCATGCCAAGCACGCCCATGAAGGTGGACAACGGGCCAAGTGAACGGTCGACAATCGCCAGGTTGCGTCCGTCCGAGACGGCGTATTCTTGCCAACCGAGAGGGCCTTGGACGATGTCGCCGACCTTGTACGCCGGAGATCGCGACTCGACGACTTCTCCGGCCACGCCGCCGACCATGACGCCGCCAATCTCGACGGCGGGGGCGTACGACTGAACGTCGTTGAGCCTGCCACGCATGTACGGGTCGAGCGAGAGCCAGATGGCCCTGACGACGACTTCGCCTTCATCGGCGCGAGGAAGCTCGGTCTCGATTAGTTTGAAGTCGGACTCTTTCGGATAGCCGACTGGTCGGGATGCGAGGACGATCTGACGATTGATCTGTTCGGGCACGAAGCGACACTCCTGACGCCGCCCTGACCCGAGAACTGGCCGTAATCGGCCGCCAGAACAGCCGCTACTTGAAGTTCGTCTCTCCGGCTCGGATCGCGGGGGCAATACGATTTTCGAACGGCGTGCGCGGGCAGCTCCACCCTTCATTATAGGCGCAGTATGGATTGTAGGCGTAGTTGAAGTCAACTAACAGGCTGCCGTCGTGCAGGTGTTGAACCTCGAGATATCGCCCGGCGCCGTATGTCTCTTTGCCGCTCGTGCCGTCGGCGAATGGCAGGAAGATCTCTCCGGCTTCTCCGTCCATGAACAACGTCAGACTCGCGTCCTGGCCGTCCACGTCGAACGTGATGCGGCCCCATCGAACATAGCGAGCGATATCGCCGGTGTTGGTCTGGACATCGACGATCTCGCGGTCGTCGAACAACTCGGGCTTGGCGACTATCCGGAGGTCGTCGTTTTCGTCGAAATAGTTCAACCCGCCGAAATCTTGCTGCTGGTCATGCGACAGCGGCGCTTGGTGGTCCTCGCGAAAGAATTCGTCTTTGGCGATTCGAAAGTCTGTGAGCTCGGTCATGTGGGAAGCCTCCCGATTTGGATTCATCACTGCATTAGACGCTGCCACGCGAATTCGGTGCAAGCGCCACGCAAACTCCACTCATCCGCGTCCGTCGCCATGCTACACGGCACTGGATCATGGCGCCAGCAGGTTTGACCGCACGGCTTACTGCCCGTAGAATCGTCCGCAACACGAAAATGGAAACGGCGGCCTCCCCCGGTTGAAGCCTGTGGAAAGCCGATCCGTATGCAGATTCGTGTGGGCGTGATGTAGCTGTGCGAGGGGTTCTGTATGTACATTCAATGGTTTCGTGACGCGGATTGCAGTGACGGCAGCCTGGTCGGAGGCAAGGGAGCAAACCTAGGAAGATTGATGCGAGAAGGCATACAGGCGACTCCGGATTTTGCGTCGACGTGGCGGCGTACCGGGAATGCATATCCGGCAATGGGCTCGAAACCATGATCGGCCGGTTGATCGGGGAGGCATCTGCTGACGACATTCAATCGATGAACGCCCAGGCGTCCGATATCGGGGATTTGTTCACCGAAGCAACCGCGCAGGACGGCATCCTGGCTGAGATCACGAATGCATACCAGCGACTGGCTCAAGATTGCGGGTCGTCCGATTTGCGGGTGGCCGTCAGGTCGTCTTCAACCGCCGAGGACATGCAGCAGGAGAGTTTCGCGGGGCAGTACGACTCCTACCTGAACGTCCGTGGAGAATCCGAGCTAATCGACGCGGTCAAACGCTGATGAGCTTCATTGTGGAACGCCGAGGCTATTCACTACCGGCACGCCAACGGTTTCGACCATTTTGACGCCGCGATGGCCGTGGTCGTTCAGCAGTTAGTTCCGTCAGAAGCGTCGGGCGTGCTGTTTAGCGTCAATCCCGTGACGAGCGATCTGACCGAAATCGTGGTTAACGCCGGTTTCGGACTCGGCGAAGGGGTCGTCGACGGCTCCGTTGAGGTCGACTCGTTCGTACTCGACAGAGAGACCGGATCGATCGTGCGGCGCTCCGTATCCCCCAAAACCCGATTGGTCGCGTACGCGGACGGCTCCGGCACACAACAGTTATCTGTGCCTTCCGAACGCCAAAATCAACCGGTTCTCACCGACGCTCAACTCAGCGAACTGTACGATCTCGCGTTGTCCGTGGAGGAGGTTTACGAGACCCCTCACGACATCGAGTGGGGCCATGACGGAGATCGCTTCCACGTGCTCCAGGCGCGTCCCATCACCGGCCTCGACCGGTTCCCGATGAAATGGGCGAACGAAGAAGACAAACAGCACACCCGGATTTCGCCTCCACAGCGGGAAGCCCGACCTGTGCTGCCGTTGGATGAGCTCCGCGACAGCATGTTCTACGTGGCGCGTATGGAAGGCTTCTCTCGAATCGGCGGCGGCCCGCTCGCAAACGCCCATGTGATGTTTAACGCCTACCCATTCGAGGGCGTCGTGCCGATCGATGCACCGCCTGAAGAACTTGCGCGTCGGCGAGAGGCTTTCCAGGCCAAGCTTGCAGCAGCGTGAGCCAAGGGGAGCACCATCTGGTTGGAGCACTACTCCCCGTACATCGATTCGACCAACCGCAGACTCAACAGGTTCGACCTCAAACGCGCCTCAAACCAAGCCTTGATAAACCACATCGACGACGTGCTTCGCGAAGCGGCCGAACCCTGGGCAATTCATTGGAGTCGCGGCACGTTTGAGGCCAGGGGACGCTGGGCGAAAGCGATGCCGGACCTGACAGGCATCGACGACGGTCTGAAGATCATGACGGCGACGCTCGGGCCGAACAAATCCACCGAGACCATCAACTAGATCACGAGGTTGGCCCGGACTGTCAAGACGTCGCCGGTCGTCGCTGAACGTTTCGCGTCGGTCGATCTAAACGGCCTGTACGACGCACTCCACGACGATCTGAGCACGATGGAATTCGCGTGCGAGCTCGATGAGTTCATCGAGGAGTTCGGCTACAAATCGGGCGCGGGTTTCGGGTCACACAGCCCGCTCACGTATCCAACGTGGAAGGATACGCCGAGCATCGTGTTGGACATAATCTCAAGGTATCTGTCGCTTGGCGATGAGGCGTTTGAAGCGAACGTGCACTCGATCCCGCAAGAGGCGCTTGATGTGATCGATGAGGCGCGTGAAGCGATCGGAGACGACCAAGACAAGAGGGCCCGTTTCGATCACGAATTGTCCCTCGCCCAAAAGACGAACGCGGAACAAGAAGACCACGATTTCCACCTCGACCAAACGATCGTCGCGTTGCTTCGACTCCCATGTATCGAGGCCGCGGCCCGGTTGCACGAAGCTGGCGTCATAACCGAACGCGACGACGTGTTCTTCATCAAGATGGAAGAACTCAAGGAGGCGTTGACCGACCCGGCCGCGTTCGACTACAAGCAGTTGGTCCGCGCGCGGAAGCTTCTCCACAAGTTCCGCGAGATGCTTGATCCGCCGGCGACGGTCGGCGGGGACTCTGAATCGACGCCTGCCCCCGCCCGCCAAGACGACAGGGAAGACTCCGCCATACTAGCGGGCATCGTAGCATCGGCAGGTGCCGTCACGGGGATCGCCAGAGTCATACCGAACACGGATGTTGTGCCGGATATAAACCCGGGCGAGATACTGGTGTCGTACAACGCCGGCCCGATGCGGACGCCGCTGTTCCCAGTCATCGGCGGCCTCGTCCTCGACGGCGGAAACGTGCTGCTCCACGCCGCCGTGGTTGCGCGCGAATACAAAATACCCGCGGTGTTCATGACCGGTAACGCATCCAAAGTGATCGAAGACGGCCAAACGATAACCGTCGACGGGTCAGCCGGGATCGTCCACCTGCGGTAATCGACGCGCACGGAAGTCTTGTCACGTCGCCGAGGGTTCATGCATCCCTGCGCGGCCCGAGACGCTTCGCCTCCGCGGATGGCTCAGCATGGCGAAGGGGGTAGGCCACGCGGTGTCATCCTGAATCCGCAGATGAAGGATCTGGCTAAACGTCGGATGTTGCGCCCCGGCGCGACCCGATCAGCCTCGCCTCGACGGATGGCAGGTGGTCACTCGTGGAGGTTGTCACAACCACGAAACCCAGGTTTGGCCCTGAAGAGCCAGAACCCCGTTCGCGGTGTGGGCTTGGCCTTGATGGCGTTAATCAAGACAAGTGGCGCCGCACAATATGTGTCATTCCGAGGCCGCGGCCGAAGAATCTAGTCGTTGAACACGCACTTTTGCCTGCAAGACCCCAGATCCTTCGTCCTTCCACGAAGGGCTCTGGAAGGCAGTTGGTTTAAACAAGTAGTTGGTCGATGACCGCAAAGGGCAGAATACTGGTCGTGGCGGCGGGTTCGGCCATCAGGCCGACCGTTTCCGGTAACATTCATGCTCACGACGGAGCGCGTCGTCTACATCCTGTCATCCTGAATCCGCAGATGAAGGTTCTGGCTCAACGTGTGCAGCTTCGAACTGCGAGGCTTTAAGACGCTTGCCGTGTCTCCGCATTCGAAAACAAAGCACATGCCTGTCACTTCCTCAACCGCGTACGCCTACCCTTCGTACATCGCCCGCCCCCCGACGATCGTCTCTTCGATTGGGATGTCTTTGATCGCGAACGGGTCGACGCTGGTTATGTCTTCGCCTAGCACCACGAGATCGGCCAGCTTGCCCGCTTGGATCGACCCTTTTGTGTCTTCCTCGAAGGATGCGTACGCGCCGTTTTGGGTGTAGATCCGCAACGCTTCGTCTATCGTGATTCGCTGGTTCGGGCCCCATAGTTTGCCGTTCATGTCGGTGCGGGTTACGCAACTCTGGATGCCCATCAGCGGCTCGAACGGCCCGGGCGGGTAATCGGTCGCGCCCGTGGATACGACCCCGGAGTCGATGAACGACCGCTGGGCGAACATCCACTGCAACCGGTCCTCGCCGTAGAAGCGCATCTTTTCGCCGTGGTAGTAGACGTACGTGCAAAACGGCGTGGCGATGGTCCCGAGCCGGTTCATGCGGCCGAGCAAGTCGGGATTGACCAGAGTGCAGTGCTCGATCCGGTGCCGCGGGTCATGGCGCGGATACGCGGTCTGCGCCTTGTCGTAGGCGGTCAGCGCCATGTCGATGGCAAGGTCGCCGTTGGCGTGGATGCATACCTGAAATCCTGCCTTGTGCATCTCCATGACGGCCGCATCAGTTTCTTCGGGAGTCATAGCCCGGATGCCGTGGTCGTGCGAATCGACGTACGGCTCGGACAGGTACGCGGTGCGGGCCGCGATCGCGCCGTCGGACACCATCTTGATGCCGCCGAGTCGCAGTCGGTCGTTTCCGAATCCGGACTTCAAACCAGCGTCGCGCAGGGCGGGGAAGTGAGCTCGTCCCGCCAGCATATACACCCTGAGAGTCAGGTCGCCGCTGTCTTGCCCTTCCTGGTACGTGTTGATCTCGAGGTCCGAGACCATCGCGTCGTGAACGGACGTCAGGCCCGCGGCGCCCAGCATTCCGCAGATGGTCTTCAGTCCCTGGCGGCGGGTCTCGGAGGTGACTTGAGGCAGGGAATCGCGCAGCGGCTCGATGGCGCGTTCGTACACAACGCCGTCGAGCTCGCCTGTGGTCGCGTCTCGGCCGAGGCGCCCGCCCGGCGGGTCCTCGCTTTCGTTGTTGTAACCCGCCGCTTTGAGGGCCGGAGTGTTGAGGTAGTAGACGTGACCCGCCCGGTGCGAAACCATGATCGGGAGCTCGGTCGTCACCGCATCGAGGTCGTCTTTGTTTAAGAATCGCGACTCCCGAGTCTTGGTGTCGTCGAATTTGAATCCTTGGATCCAGTCGCCTCGCTCCGCGGTCGCGACGCGTTCTCGGAGCACGTCCTGAATCTCGCCGATGCTGCGCTGGTCGCAGTCGGCGGCCATGACGTGACGCGTCCCCGAGCTCAAAACGTGGATGTGCGCATCGATCAGACCTGGGATGACAGTCTTGCCGCGCGTGTCCCGAATAACGGTGCCAGGGCCGACCAGGCCTTCGATGTCGTCGTCGCTGCCGACCCCCACGAAGACGCCGTCGCGAATGGCGAGAGCCCGAGCCCGCGGCTGAGCGGGATCCACTGTGACGATGTTGGCGCCCTTGAGTACTGTGTCGGCGAAAAGGTGAGATTTAGCCATTTGCAGCCCTCCGTATACCGAGACGTTGGGAAGATGGCGGTATCGTATCAGCGCTGGTCCACGCGGACAATCCGTGGCGAGGGGCAGCACGTCTGCTCCCAAGCCCGCGTTGCGGGGACGTGCAGCGGGGTCAAGCAACCGAGATTCTCAACAGCGGCGATGTTGCCATTCGGGAATGCAGATGATACTATATCTCTATTCTGGCGATTGATTTTCCGCCAACGACGGCTAACAAGTGAGATGAAGTATCAATTATCAGAGCGCGAATCTCCAGAGAGACCTGATGGCGGTCATCGAAGACATGGGGCTTCGGATCACGCAGGCTCGGCGGCAGGTCGTCGAATTGCTGGATCGAAAGCCTGACGGCTTCGGCGCGGAGGAGATCAACGCAGAGTTGCCCGGCGTCGGAAGGGCGACCGTATACCGCACAATCAGGCTGCTGCTGGACGCGGGCGTCGTTTGCAAACTGGCGCTCAGAGACGGAACCACCAAGTACAGCCTCGCCCGATACGAGCACCACCACCACACGGTCTGCGTTCGTTGCGGAACCGTGGGCGAGTTCCGAGACTCGACCATCGAGCGTCTCGTTCGCGCCATCGGCGGCGAGGTGAACGGCGAGATTCTCGGCCACCGCATCGAATTCGACATCCTCTGCCGGGATTGCTTGACCGTCTCCCCAGAGTGAAATACCGGCAACCAAGTCATCTGGCTCAGGGTCGCATTCCAAATTGAGACACCGTATCAAACGCGCAAATCTGCCGATGCTGGCAGTCATATCCTGCCTGGCTATCGCGACCTCCGTGAGCACGGTTTGCGGCTCGTCGGACAAAGCTGCGAACACCTCTGACGACAGGCTGCAAGTCGTGACGACGCTGTATCCGCTGGAATACTTTGCAACGCGAATCGGAGGCGATCTGGTGAGCGTGGTCAATCTTGTCGGCGCCGGCGTTGAGGCTCATGATTTCGAGCCGTCCACTGGCGACATGCGGACCATGAGGAACGCCGATGTTGTCATCTACAACGGTCTCGGATTTGAGCCGTGGATGGATCGGGCCATCTCAAGTCTCGATGATCCTGAGATGATGGTCGTCGAACTCGGCCCAATGCTCGGGATGCGTCCAGACGCGATCGATCCGCATTATTGGCTCGATCCACTTCTGGCACGAGAGCAGGTGCAGGCAATCAGCGACGCGTTGTCCGGCGCTGCGCCGTCCCTCGCGACCGAATTTCGACGGAACGCGGACGCCGCTGTCACAGATCTCGACGCTCTCCACGATGAGTACGCGACCGGTTTGACGGACTGTCGGCTGAACACCTTTGTCACCGCGCACTCTGCCTTCGGGCATCTGGCGTCTCGATACGGCCTCGATCAAGTGTCCGTGTCGGGCTTGTCTCCCGAGGCCGAGCCTTCGCCGTCGAAACTTGCCGAGCTCACGCGGGACATCAAATCGACAGGCGTGAAATATGTCATGACAGAGACCGCGTCGACACGCGGCTTGCCTCACGCTATCGCTGACGAAATCGGCGCCGAGGTCCTGAAGTTGCATCCGTTGGAGTCGCTGACTCCGGACGAAGCCGACAACGGAGTGACGTACTTGGACATCATGGCGGAAAACCTGACCGCGCTTCGAACGGCGCTGGAGTGCTCGTAATGAATCCAGCTCAAGCAACGGATATGATCTGCCTCGAATTCAGCGGCGTCACGTACAGATACGGCTCCGTCGACGCGCTCTCGAACGTGAGCTTCAGCGTCGAATCGGGCGATTTTTTCGCCGTGATGGGCCCAAACGGCAGCGGCAAGACGACGCTAGTGCGGTTGGCGCTTGGTTTGACGACGCCGACGTTCGGTGAGGTCAAACTGTTCGACGTACCGGCATCCAGCTTCGATCGATGGGACTTGGTTGGATACGTACCCCAAACGATGGACGGGATCCACTCCCAGTTTCCCGCGACGGTTCGAGAGATCGTGACACATGGGCTTTACAAAGGTTTCGATCCGTTCGGATTCTGGAGACGCGGACGCAATGAGATTGTCGACCGAAGCCTCAAGATCGTGGGCATCGAGGATTTAGCGGGCCGCCGGATATCAGCCGTCTCTGTCGGGCAGCAGCAGCGTGCGCTGATTGCCCGAAGCCTCGTCCGGCAACCCAAGCTGCTCATTCTCGACGAACCGGAAGCGGGCGTCGACGCCGTGGGCCAGGAGCAGCTCTACTCGGTGTTGCGCCGGCTCAACACCGAGCAGGGGATTACCGTTCTGATGGTGTCTCACGATATCGGAGCGGTCCTCCGACAAGCGAAGACGGTCGCGTGCATCAACCGAACCGTCGTGTTCCACGGACCCGCTCACCGAATGACCGAAAAAGAATTGTCCGACCTCTACGGCCTTCCGATGGATATGCTCCTGCATGACGAACTCCACGAGCACAGATAATGTTGAAGCGAGTCGCATAACCATGCCAGAGATACTTCAATACGATTTCATGATACGGGCGTTCATCGGTGGGCTGCTCGTCGGAGGGCTCGCCCCGGCACTGGGTTTGTTCCTCGTGCTCCGAAGGCTCGCGTTGATCTCAGACAGCCTGTCGCACGTCGCCCTCACGGGCGTCGCGATTGGCCTGCTGACGCGAACGTATCCACCAATTGCGGGTCTCGGCGCGACCGCCGTTGCGGCCGTCGCCATCGAAACCGTCCGGCTGCGACGGTTGATGCCAGGCGACGCCGCGTTGGCGGTGGTGCTGTACTCGGCTCTGGCCGTCGCGGTCGTCATCATCAGCCTTGCTGAAGGGTTCAACGTCGACCTGTTCGCCTACCTTTTCGGGAGCATCCTCACGGTGACCGCCACCGATCTGTGGCTTCTCGCGGGATTGACCGTGATCGTGATCGGCTTCGTGGTTGTGTTCTATTCCGAGCTGTCGCAGAGCTCGTTCGACACCGACCTCGCACGATCCAACGGCGTCCACGTATTTCGCGTCAATCTTGCGCTGGCCATCCTCACAGGCGCCACGATCACGCTGTCGATGCGGGTTGTCGGGGTGCTGCTGGTGGGCGCTCTGATCGTGGTTCCGGTGATGGTCAGTCTTCGGTTCGCGACCGGACTCAAAGTTGCGCTGTTCGGCGGTGTCGCGGTCGGCGTCAGCAGCGCGCTGGTCGGCCTGACCATCGCGTTCTACGCGAATGTTGCTGCAGGCGGCGCGATCGTGTTGACGTCTGTAGGCGTCCTGGTCATTTCGATGACCGCGCCGTACGCTACCAACCGATCGCGACGGTTGCGCCGACGAGCCTGACGCGCGATGTTTGTATCGTCCGCAGGCACGGTGAAACAACCCTTGAGACGTTACGGGAGGCGCAGATCGTCCAATCTCGCCTGGAGTTCGTCCGGGATCGTCGAGTCGCACTCGACGTATTCTGAACTCGCCGGATGCCGAAATCCGAGCTTGTGGGCGTGAAGAAAGTGCCGTCCGAGTCTTGAGTCCGCGGTACCGTACGTGCCGTCGCCGACAACGGGATGGCCGATGGACGCGAAATGGACTCGAATCTGGTGAGTCCGCCCTGTCTTGAGGACCACATCGGCAAGCGTGTGCCTTGGAAATTGTGTCAGCGTCGAGTACACCGTGGTCGCGTTCCTGCCCGAGTCGATGATGGCCATGCGCTTACGATCTCGAGGGTCGCGACCGATGGGCGCCTCAATCACGGCCTCCGGAGGCGACAACACCCCGTGGACCAACGCCGTGTAGCGTTTGTCGATCTCGCGCAGTTTCATCTGGTTTGACAGAACCGCTTGAGCCGCGTCGGTTTTGGCCACGACCATCAATCCGGAAGTGTCTTTGTCGAGCCGATGCACCAATCCCGGTCGCATCGTTCCGCCCACCGTCGCCACCTCGGGTCGCATCCCTAAGATCGCGTTGACGAGGGTCGAGTCCGGGTGACCCGGCCCCGGGTGAACAGGCAATCCGGCGGGCTTGTCCACCACCATGAGCCAGTCGTCCTCGTAAACCACGTCGATCGGGATGTCCTGAGGCAGCATGTGGGACGGGACCGGCTCCGGGACCGTCAACGCGACAACTTGTCCGGGTCGAAGGCGGTAGCCGGCGTCGCGCGCGCGGGAATCGACCTGCACGGATCCGTCGACTATCAGGCGCTTGATTCGCGACCGAGACAGATCGTGACACCGGTCGGCCAGAAAACGGTCAAGGCGTTGCCCGGGACCGTCGCAGGTGAACTCTCGGATATCGGCCACGAACTCGGTTCGCTCAGCCGCCGGATTCGGAGGGCTGTTCACCCCGAGGCTCGTTTTCTCCGGTCAAGAGCAGGGTGGCGATCAGCAGAGTCATGCCGATGAGAATCGAGGAGTCCGCGACGTTGAACGAGGGCCACCAACCGACGTCGATGAAGTCCACCACCGCGCCCATGCGGAGTCGATCAATGAGATTGCCGATGGCGCCGCCAAGCAGCAACCCCACCGTGAACCGCGTCGGCCGATTCCTTGTGGCTTGGGTTCGGTAGTAGTAGACGATGAACCCGATCGCGATAATCGACGCAAATGTGAGGATGCCCGTTCTGCCCGGAAACAAGCCCCACACGGCGCCCGAGTTAGTGCCGTGAGTCAGTCTGAACAGTCCATCGGCTGGCCACGACTCCCCGAGGGCCAGTGTGCCCTTGATGATGATTTTGGTGACCTGATCCGCGGCGATAGTGCCGATCATCGTGACTAGCAGCAACCACTCGCTACGCATCGCCTGGGCGGAGAATGCGTTTCTGAGTCCGTCGAAGCGGGAACTGTTTGGTTGTTGTTGGACCACGCTCATCTTGCCGTCCGGTTATGCGTCGATTTCCGTAGCTCGAAGCATAGCATACAGGCATCGCTTCGGGCGCTTGCGCGTGCGGCCCGAACGTTGCGAACGAAGGTCACAGCATTCCGGTTCGAAGCCATGTGCCTCGAAGGTAGTACCAGGTGAAGATTGCCAATCTAAGCGTCATCCCGAATACGATCGCCCAGGGGATGCCGAGTTCCTCCAACGAGGTGTGCCGAGACAAGAAGTACGCCAACGGCAGCTCCAGCAGCCACATCGTGGAAACCGTGACGATCATCGGAGCAAGGGTGGCGCCCGTCGTGTTGAACGACTGCGTGAACACCTGGACGGTGTTCATGGAGAAATACCCGATTGCCAGCACCTGGAGCCACAGCGTCGCTTGAGCGACGAATTCGGCGTCGCTGTTGAAGAACGACGCAACTTGACTCGGGAAGATCAAAAAGACGGCCGAGATGGTCACCGAGGCAACCGACGCGTATACGATCGCCCAGAATACGGATGCCTTAGCCCGTGCCGGCAGATTGGCCCCTAAGTTCTGTCCGGCCAGCGCTCCGGCAGCCCTGCCCATGCCGCGGCTGGCGTGCAGCACCGTGTTTTCCGCCCTGCGAGTCATCGCGAACGCTGCCAAGGCTATGTCGCCGAACGATGCGACGATGGCGACGACGATGAGTTGCGACACCGCCCGTTGCGCTCCGGTAACCGATGCCGGCAACCCGATCTTGAGCACCCGCCAGATGAGCGGGTAGTCGACGTAGTAGCCCTTGAATGTCACGTGCAGCCTGGATGATCCAACCATTAACGCCCTAGCGTTCATGCTAACGCCGACTGTCTGAGAAATCAGGTTGGCGACTGCCGCCCCGGCGAGACCTAAGTCCGGAAAGATCCACCATCCGAAAATCAGGAACGGACTGAACACCAGGTGTCCCACCCTGGCGACCGTTGCGGCTCTCAGCGGGGTCATGCTGTCGCCCGCGGCCTGTAGAGCGCCCGCGGTCATGCGCTGGTAGCCCATCATCGCCATCGCGAAGAACTGCACTCGCATGTACGGCGCCGCCTGGGCTACGACCCCGTCGCTGAGCCCAAGAATCTGTAGCAGCGGAATCGTCAGGATCAACCCAAGAGTCACCAGGATGACCGAGTAGGCGGTTGTGAGTGTCAGCGCCTGCAGCACCACGTGATTTGCGTACGCGACCTGTTTGGCGCCGACGGCTCGGGAGATCATCGACCTCATGCCGGAATCCAGGCCCATCCGCGCGGTCATGAGCATCATCAAGTAGGATTGTGATACGCCTAAGCCCGCGATGGCCTGGAAACCAAGCCTGCCCGCCCAGATGAGATCGGCGAGTTGGTCGACGACACTGAGGAAGCTCTCAGCTACCTGAGGCCAAGCCAGGAACCAGAGGTTTCTTGGGATGCTGCCCTTTGTGAGGTCTTTGGTCGCGTACGCGGACCGCCTTCCGCGGCGGCGCGTCCGTTCGCCCGCGGCAGGCGGCTGCTCGGAAGGCGGCGTGGCACTGTGATCAGCGCTTGAGTCAGGTGTTGAGTCTTCAGCCATCCACGATGTTCCATCCATGTGAACGGCCGCGTGGCCGTCTGGCAATCGCTACCGTATCGGATACGAAAAACAACGTCAATAATTCATCGGCGAAATCAACTCTGACGTATTCGCGTGCTTGTGTTGCGTGCGCTATAATTACATGTAATTGCAATACAGAGAAGGAGCGACAGGTGATCACAGACGAAAATGAACAACGAGAAGAGCGCCACGTGATCGAGATTCGTTTGGACGACGCGGACGACCTGGACAACCTGGACGGTGACGGCGCCGTGCGTAGCGCTGTCACCCGAGGAAAAGATGCGGCGTCATCGGTGGGAGAGACCATCCGAGAGACGATTCAGGCTGTGCGCACGGCCCGACCCTCGGTCGTGATGGTGCGGATCAACAAAGAAAGCCTGGCCAGGCTCGATGTGTTGGTCGACTCGGGAATCAATTCCAGCCGCTCGGAAGCCGCAGCCTTCATGATTGCCGAAGGCATTAAGGCGAAGAGCGATCTGTTCAACAAGATAGCGGAGAAGACCGAACTGATTCGCAACACTCGCGATCAACTACGGCGGCTTCTCGGCGAAGACGAGGCCGAGACAATCGCCGAGCAGCCTGACGAAGCTCCGGCAGACGAGTCGGAAGAATGCGCCTAAAGAGCCTCGATGAGCAGCTCTCGCAGGTCTGATTTGCCCATCGCGGTCGGGAGCGTTTCGACCCGATCCCACCGGGTTTCGTCTACGACTTTGTCCATGTCGGCCTCGTTCAAGCCGAGACCGGTCAGCGTAGTTTGCAGACCGCATCGCCTCATGATGCGTGTGATGAGTTCGATGGCTGAGTCCAGGTCATCGACGCCAAGCGCCTGCCACAATGGCGGAAGCTTGTGCCTGATGGCCGGCGCGGCTCGTCGGAGAAATCCGCAAAGCGTCGCGCCGACGGCTTGGCCGTGTTCAACGCCCCAAAATAGAGTCAGCGGGCTTCCCACGGCGTGGCAGGCGTTCGGCGGACTCTGCGAGTAAGCCATCCCCGACATGGTCGAAGCCATGGCGCACGCGGCCCTGGATTCGAGGTCGCCTTGGATCGTCGATCGCTCCAAGTTTGTGGCGAAATTCCGGATCACGTCCAGGTTCAGTGCGTCAGATATGGGCTGAGACCTGGTTGACCAGTAGGACTCGAACGCGCTCGTGAACGCGTCCATGCCTGTCACTGCCGCGAGCGATGACGGCATCGACATCATGAGCCCGGGGTCAACGATTGCCGTGTCGGGAAACATCAACAGTCCGCCGAGTCCGAAATGCCGCTTGGCGTCCATGTCCCACAGCGCGCTGCCCGACGTCACCTCACTGCTGCTGCCTGACGTTGTCGGGACGGCGACGAACGGCAACCCTTTGCGTTCCAGTTGAACCGTCCGCTCCGCGTAAGCCAACGCCGGCCCGTCGTGAACGCTGAGGACCGCCACCGCTTTCGCCAAGTCGAGTACGCTGCCGCCGCCGATGGCCACCACGATGTCCGCCGCGAACGCCTTGCATTCAGTCGTGGCCGAGTCGACCGCCGCCGGTGAGGGAAACGGTGCAACGCGGTCGAACACCGTGACTTCGTATCGATCGAGGCCGTCCAAGACCTGCTGCAAGATGCCGCGAGCCTTCAAGCTTCGTTGTCCCGTCACGAGGAACACCCTCGAACCGTCCGGCACGAGCCCGCCCACTTCGGCGGGCAGCGACCCAAGCGCCCCGTTGCCGAACAGCACACGAGTGGGATGCTCCCAAGAAAACGATGGGACGAACTGATCTTGCACCGGCGAACCTCCTGCGATTGCAACGTATGTTATCACCGGCAGCCTATCCGTTCTCGGACCCGTCACGCCGCATGCCGAATCGCTTGACACCGTCGTCAGCACGGATAGAATTGGGCGATAGTTCGATCGACACCCACCGAGAGCGAGGAGGAAGCCGATGGCCCAGATCACAGGCGCCCAGCTAGTCGTGGATTCCCTCAAACGAGAAGGCATCGACACTTGCTACGTGTTGCCGGGAGACCCGGTCGGCCCGATTGTCAATGGAATCGCCGAGGCCGGCATAAAGGTCATTTCGGTTAGAAACGAGCAAGCCGCAGCGATGGCGGCGCAGGCCCACTCGTACTTTACGCGGTCGGTCGGGGTGTGCATCGCCGCCTCGGGAGTCGCGCAGACCAACACACTCACCGGAATCGCCAACGCACAGGCCAACTGCTGGCCTTTGCTCGTGATCGCCGGTTCCGCCGAGCTCAGGCGCCGGAACATGGGCGACTTCCAAGAGATGGCTCAGGTCGAGTCCACCGCCCCGTTGAGCAAGTGGGCGTACGCGGCCGAGAGCATCGAACGCATTCCGAACCTGATCAATTTCGCTCTCAAGACCGCGATGGCGGGCCGACCCGGCCCCGTCTACCTGGACCTACCCGCGGAGATGATCTCCGGCTCTGTAGAAGAAGACATCGTGCCGATTCCGGAGCCCGCCCCTGAACCGGCGAGGCCGTTGGCTGAGCCGCAGAAGATCAAGCAGGCGCTAGATGTTCTCGCCGAGGCGGAAAATCCGCTGCTGATAGTCGGGAAGGGCGCCGCGTGGTCATGGGCCGAGGACGAGCTCAGGCAGTTCGTCGACAAGACCCAGATCCCGTTCCTGACGTCCCCGATGGGCTCGGGGATGCTGCCGCCCGACCACCCGATGAACGTTTCGTCCGCCAGGACTCAGGCGTTGCAGGGTGCAGACACGATACTGATGGTCGGCGCACGGCTTAACTGGATCTTCCACTTCGGCCAGCCGCCTCGATTCGCCGACGACTACAAGCTAATACAGGTCGATATTGAGCCCGCCGAGATCGGCACCAACCACGCGGCGACGGTCGGTCTTGTCGGAGACGCGAAGATGGTCATGGGCCAGTTGGTCGATGGGCTCGACGACAATCCCGTCGAATTCGGCGAAACCCCGTGGTTGGCCGGCCTCAAAGAAAAGGCCGCGCAAAACGCCGCGAGCATCGCGCCGATGCTTGATTCCGATGCTGTGCCGATGGGCTACTATCGCATCCTGAAAGAGATCAGGGACTACCTTCCCAAAGACGCCATGGTGGTCGCGGACGGCGCCAGCACGATGGACATCTCGCGTCAGGTAATCGATATCTGGAACCCCAGGCATCGCATCGACGCGGGCATCGCCGGGTGCGTTGGCACGGGCGTGCCGTTCTCTCTGGCGGCCAAGGTCGTCTACCCCGACAAGCCGGTCGTCTGCCTTCAGGGCGACTGGGCGTTCGGGTTCAATGGGATGGACATCGAGACGGCGGCAAGATTTGATCTCGCGGTCGTGTGGGTCGTGTTCCAGAACGCCAATATCGATAAATGGGTCAGAACTTACGTCGACGGAGCCGAAGACCCGAACGATTTCAAGCCGGACGTACGGTTCGATCTGATGATGGAAGCATTGGGAGGCCATGGCGAGTACGTGGAAAACCCGGACGATCTTCGTCCTGCTCTGGAGCGATCCTTCAATTCCGGCAAGGCGTCCTTGGTGAACGTGATCATGAACCCTGGCGCGGGACGCAGGGAGCAGCAGTTTGCCTGGCTCGCCCGCGAAGGGCGGATGGGGTACTAGCGTCTGATCGGTAACGCCGCCTCGCCCAGTGAGGGCTCGGCGTCAACAACGAAGACCTGTGGCATTGGCAGGCGGTATTGCCGGCCAATGCCATTTGTTTGACGGCGATTGGGTTTTTGACTCCCGAAATCGCTTTCGGAACATAAGGTCCCGCGATCCGAACGGTCGAGAACCGGGTCAACACCGATTCAGATTTACAAACAGGCCCGCTGCGTATAGAATGTTCCGAACGGGCTGAGAGTGATTTTCGTGAAAGCGGACTCTCGGTCTTTTTGTTGATTGGAGCTTACCGTGGTACAACGCCGACAATACATCACACCCGCGGGTCACGATAAGCTGCAAGCTGAACTCGAACATCTCATTGCGGTGCGGCGACCGGACGTGGCTGGCAGAATCCACGAAGCCACCGAAGCCGGAGGCACCGCCGACAACGCCGAATACGACGAGGTGAAAAACGACCAGGCTTTCATCGAGGGCAGAATTCAGGACCTCGAAGAGATTCTGGCCAACGCCGTAATCGCAGAAAAAGACGAAAACGCCAAGGATTCAGTCCAGTTCGGCTCGGCGGTGACCGTTTCCGGCAAAGGCAACAAGAGGCAGGTCTACCACCTCGTCGGTTCAGCCGAAGCCAACCCGCTCGAAGGCAAGATCTCGAACGAATCGCCGGTTGGGCGCGCGCTGCTCGATCACAAAGTCGGTGACCAGGTCGAGGTCAAAACCCCGGCGGGCGTCACCACGCTAAAGATCACCAAGATCGCCTGAAGCGCCCGTCGATCCGCCAGACGTCGAACGACACACAGTGACTCCCCGAGATGGCGTCACCGATTTGTGTCAGGCATCCGATGAACCAATCCCAGATGAACCCGTGTGCCCAGGAGGAATGGCGCCGTGCCACAGCCCGAAGATGAGCTGTTCCAAGTAAGACTCGACAAGCTGGACCGCATCCGATCCAAAGGCATCGATCCCTATCCCCGAAACTACGAGCGGTCGCATCTGGCCCTCGAGGCCGTGCAGCAGTTCGAAGACAACGAGTCTAAAGAATCTACCGAGTCGCCAGCAGGGTCGGTGTCCGTCGCGGGTCGAGTCACGGGAATGCGCGGAATGGGGCGTGCGAGCTTCCTGGATCTGCTCGACGGAAGCGGCAAGATTCAGGCGATGTTCCGGCGCAACACGCTCGGTGAGGCGTACGAGTTGCTCTCCGAGCTCGACATCGGCGACTGGGTCGGCGTCAGCGGACCGTTGTTCCGCACCCGCATGGGCGAAGTTACCGTCGAAGTCCGAACCATCACGGTTTTGAGCAAGTCGCTACGACCGCTGCCCGAAAAATGGCACGGCCTTTCCGACGTCGAGACTCGCTTCCGACAAAGGTATCTCGACTTGATCGCCAACCCCGAGGCCCGGCAGGTCGCCGTTCAGCGCAGTAAGATCGTCAGCGCGATCAGACGGTTCATGGACGGCCGAGATTTCCTTGAGGTCGAGACTCCGATGTTGGTGCAGATAGCGGCAGGGGGCATGGCTTACCCGTTCGAGACGCATCACAACGCACTCGATCGACAGCTCTTCCTCCGCATCGCGACCGAACTCCACCTCAAGAGACTTATCGTCGGCGGCCTCGAGAAGGTGTACGAAATCGGGCGGATATTCCGTAACGAAGGCATCGACCTGAACCACAATCCGGAGTTCACGACGCTCGAGAGCTACGAGTCTTTCGCCGATTACAACTCGGTCATGGAGATGGTGGAGCAGCTCGCGTACCATCTCGCAACCGACGTCATCGGCTCAGCGACGATCGCCCGGGGCGACGATACGATCGACTTCACGCCGCCTTGGCCGCGCCTGGACTTTTGCGGCCAAATCCTCGAGCACAGCGGCATCGACATCATGCAGCACACGGACATCGAGTCGTTGAAGACGGAGATGCAACTCGTCGGGGTAGAGGTCGGCCGCCAAACGAGTTGGGGCGCCATGGTCGACAAATTGCTGTCCGCGAAAGTGGAGCCGCATCTGATGCAGCCGTGCTTCCTCGTCGACTACCCGGTGGAGATGTCTCCGCTGGCGAAGAAGATGATCGACAACCCAAGATTGGTCGAGCGCTTCGAGGCTTTCGCCGGGTCGATGGAGATCGCGAACGCGTTCACCGAGCTCAACGATCCGGTCGACCAGCGGGCGCGATTCGAAGACCAAGAGCGTCTGCGCTCCCAGCTTCCCGACGAGGAATGGGACCGGCTTGACGAAGACTTCTTGGTCGCCATCGAGCACGGCATGCCGCCCACGGGCGGACTTGGCATCGGCATCGACCGCCTGACCATGCTGCTCACCGGCCAGCGCACCATCCGCGAAGTCGTGCTGTTCCCGCAGCTCCGTGGCGGCTAACGGCAAGCTCCAGCCGAGTGCGGCCGCACGTCGTCCGACTCGACGCGGGGCGCAGCTGACGTCCAATGAGGCTCTGGATCTTCGTATGTCATCGGAAGCGTCAGATGCATTCGCGAAGGTTGCCCCACGGCAATGACGAGCGGTAATCGAGCTTGGCCGTGATGGCGATAGGCAACATAAATGGCGTCGGGCAATTATTGTCATTCAGAGGCCGCAGCCGAAGAATCTGGTCGTTGGACACGCATCGTTCGCCGGCACAATCCCAGAAGCTTCTCCGTGGGGAAGACATTGCGTGGTGACAAGCACCGCGATCGGCCACGGTCGACTGCGAGAATTCGGGATGCAAGGGCGAAGCCCTGCCGGGGCGTGGGGTGTCCCCACACAACCTACATGGACGGGCGGATGGGACAGAACAAGCCTGATGACCCACGACAACTAGAGTCGTTTTAGGCGCTTCGGCGGTCTCCGGAGTTGCCCAGTTATTCCGTTCGCCCGCGGTTCAACGAGAAACCCTGAGAATGGCGACGACGATCGGCCGACCTCACAGACGATTCTGAAGCGCCGGCGCCTCCAGCCCGTTCGTCGCGGACCTGTCGAACCGCACGCCGATCATGATAAAATCCCGTAGCGAAGACGGCAGGGCAGCGTCCAACCAGAGCCGTCACTGGCGATCTGCCACACACACCGCAGAAACTCATCGGAGCGTCGAATGACAACTAAGGTTCGCGCCAGGTTCGCGCCGAGCCCCACCGGCGAGCCGCACGTCGGGAATATCCGGACAGCGATCTTCGGATGGCTGTTCGCGCGGCATCACGGCGGCGAATTCATCATCCGCGTCGAAGACACGGACCAGGCCCGCAAGGTCGATGGCGCGACTGAAATGATGCTCGCGTCGTTGAAATGGCTAGGACTGGATTGGGACGAGGGTCCGGACATCGGCGGCCCGCACGGGCCCTACGAGCAATCGCAGCGTCTGCAGCTTTATCGCGACGCCGTGGATTCGCTTTTGTCGACAGGCGCGGCGTACCGATGCTTCTGTACGTCTGAGCGTCTATCCGCCTTGAGAGAACAGCAGCAAAGAGACGGATCCGATCGCATCGGTTACGATGGGAAATGCAGAGATCGCGACTCAGACGAAACCCGCGAGTTGGCGAAATCCGGCGAATCCCACGTCGTTCGTTTCAGAATGCTCGACACGGGAACCACGGAAGCGGTCGACATCATCCGCGGCGACGTATCGTTCGAGAATGCCCTGTACGACGATTTTGTCGTGCTCAAATCCGACGGGTTTCCGACGTACCATCTGGCAAACGTGGTCGACGATCACCACATGGAGATGACCCACGTCACACGGGCGGTGGAGTGGTTGTCCAGCCTGCCGTTGCACATCCAGCTGTACCAGGCGTTCGGATGGGACGCCCCGGAGTTTGCCCACCTGCCGCTGATCCTCGCAACCGACCGAACCAAGCTGTCGAAACGTCACGGTGCGACCTCGGTTCTCGAGTTTCGCGAGATGGGACTGCTCCCGGAAACGCTGTTGAACTTCCTGACGATGCTCGGATGGTCGCTGGACGACAAGACGGAGATATTCACAGCGCAGGAACTCACAGAGCACTTTTCGCTCGAACGTGTCAGCAGATCCGACGCCGTATTCGATTTCGACAAGCTCAACTGGATGAACGGCGTCCACATCAGGGAGACGAGCGCCGATCGATTCGCAGACGCGATGCTGGAATATTGGACGCAGTATCCTCCGGATGAGTTTCCGATGATCCCTGACCGCGAATTCGCGTTGAGGATCGTTCCGTTGACCCATGACAGAATCAAGTCGCTGCCCGATGTGGCGCCGCTGGTCTCTTTCCTCCTCCGAGAGCGAATCGATTACGACAACGAGGAGCTGATACAGAGGGGGATGGACATCGAGTCGACCTGCAGGGTGTTGCAGGCATCACAGGATGGCTTGGCGAGATTGGAATCGTTCGATTCAGCGGCAATCGAGGCGCTCCTCAGGCCGATGGCGAAAGAATTAGACATCAAAGTAGGACAGGTTCTCGGGACGTTGAGAGTTGCGGCGACCGGCCTCAAAGTGTCGCCTCCGATATTCGAGACGTTGGAGGTGATGGGCCAAGAGCGGGCGGTAAGATCGATCCATGCCGCTCTCGACCGATTGTCAACTGGCATGTCTCGTTATTCCTGATGTCCCAATCAGGCAGATGGTGACACATGACTATGAAAGAAAGACTGGACTCTGACCTCAAGTCGGCCATGCGCGATAAAGATGTGCTGCGTCGCGGATTGATCCGTTATTTGAGGTCGGAGATTCACAACCAGGAAATCGCCAAACGGGCTGACCTCGACGAAGAAGGAGTGCTGGCCGTCCTGAGCCGACAAGCCCAACAGCGAAGAGACAGCATCGAGGCGTTCAAAGAGGCCGATCGAGCCGACCTTGTCGACAAAGAACGAGCCGAGCTCGACATCATCCTCGAATACTTGCCTCAACAGCTTTCGGCCGAGGAGATCACGGCGCTCGTCCAACAGGCGGTCAAGGACTCGGGCGCGACCGGGCCGAGCGATATGGGCAAAGTGATGGGACGATTAATGCCACAGGTGCGGGGGAAAGCCGAAGGGCGTCAGGTGAGTTCGATCGTGACCGAAACACTGAAAGGCTTGATCTCGTGAATTTCGGCGTTGTCGTCTTCCCCGGAACGTGGAGCGACGAAGACTGCCACTACGCGGTCTCCGACGTGCTCGGCCAGCAGGCGCAATACGTGTGGCACAAAGACACCGATCTCTCGGGGATCGACTGCGTGATCGTGCCGGGCGGGTTCTCGTACGGCGACTACCTCCGTGCTGGAGCAATCGCGCGGTTCTCGCCCGTGATGCCGGCCATCGAACAGTTTGCCAACGACGGCGGGTTGGTGATCGGCATCTGCAACGGATTCCAGATACTGTGCGAGGCAGGGCTACTTCCAGGCGTGCTCATGCGCAACGAACACCTGCAATTTCGGTGCCAGTGGGTGAACCTCCGAGTCGAAAACGCCGAAACCCGATTCTCGGCCTTGTCCGCTGAAGGTGACGTGCTCCAGGTGCCGATCTCACACGGAGAAGGGAACTACCACGCCGACGATAAAGTGCTCCGCGATCTGGAAGCGAACGGGCAAATCGTCTTTCGATACTCCACCGAAGACGGCGCAATTACCGGCGAAGCTAACCCCAACGGTTCGATGTCGAATATCGCCGGGGTCGTGAACGCTGGCGGCAACGTCTTGGGCATGATGCCGCACCCGGAGAGGTGTTGCGAAGAGCTCGTGGGCGGCGTCGACGGCGCCGTGATATTTCGCTCAATTATCAACTCCGTGACAGGCTCTTCGGCCACGTCCGGCGGGAGCATCGCGGGTTGACGCTCGGCGTCCTGTTGGGGTTGTCGGCGGCGGTCGGATTCGGCGCCTCCGCCGTTTTCGCCCGACTTGGGCTCCAGTACATCAGAGCGACCACAGGAACAGCGGTCTCACTTGTGGTCGGCACGATTGTCACCACCGTGATCGCCTTCGCGCTGCACACGGATGCGATCTTCGACCTCGCGGCCGTGGCTTTCCTCTGGTTCTTGCTGTCTGGCATAATCAATTTCCCTCTTGGCCGGTTGCTCAACTATACGGGTGTCGGCTTGGCGGGAGTCTCTCGATCCGCGCCGATTGTCGGGGCGTCCCCGCTGTTTGCCACCGTTGCCGCGATCACACTGGGCGGCGAGTCGATCAACGCCACAATCGCCCTGGGAACCGTCGCCATCATCAGCGGGCTGGTTCTCATCTTGAGCCAGCGATGACGACGGCGTCGGCAGGCAGGCGGCTCTGGCTGGGATACGCGGCGTCTCTAGGCGCGGCTGCGTGCTACGGCTCAGTCGCCGTGGTTGGACGCAAGATCGTGAGCGATTTCGCGCCGCCAATCGTCGCGACGTCATTTTCGATGATGTTCGGCACGGCCATCGTATTGGCGGTCTTTGGCCGGTACGTCAACTCGGATATGAAAACCGCTCCCGGGCGAGCATGGCTGTTCGCCGGAGCAGCCGGCCTGGCGGCGGCCTGGGGCGTTTCGAACTGGTACTTGGCCCTGGGCGAAGCCCCGGTCGTGCTCGTTGCGCCGTTGGTTGGAACCAGCCCGTTGGTCTCGATTCTCATGATGCACCTGTTCCTTCAGCGTCTGGAGAAGGTAACATGGAGAACGGTCTTCGGCGCGATGATGGTCGTCGGAGGGGTGGTGTTGGTGGCATTGGGCAATCGGTGAACCGTTGTGCCGCTTGAGCCGTCGCTCACGAGGGCGCATCACCAACGTCAACAACCCAGCGGGCGGGCTTGAAACCCGCCCCTGCGCGGATCTCGTCCGCAATCGGAGGAGCCATGGCAGTGTCACAACAAGCTCTGGATGACCTGGCGATATCCGGTCCCGAGTACGAAGCCATCGTCGAAAGACTGGGCCGCGAGCCCAACGACCTTGAGCTCGGCCTGCTCGGTTCGTTGTGGAGCGAACACTGCGGCTACAAGCACTCGAAGCCGTTGCTGCGCATGTTCGAGACGGAGAACCCGCGGCTTCTTGTGGATGCTGGCGCCGAGAACGCCGGAGTCGTCGACATAGGCGACGGGCTGGCCATCGTCATGAAAGTCGAGTCCCATAACCATCCGTCAGCCATCGAGCCGTACGAGGGCGCCGCGACGGGCGTCGGCGGCATCGTACGCGACATCTTCGCCATGGGCGCTCGCCCGATCGCACTTCTGAACTCGCTCAGATTCGGGCCGCTCGACGACGCTCGAAATCGATACCTGTTCGAAGGGGTCGTCGCCGGAATTTCTGGGTACGGGAACTGCATCGGCGTGCCCGATGTCGGCGGCGAGATACAGTTCGCCGAGTCGTATTCCGGCAATCCGTTGGTGAACGCCATGTGCGTCGGAATCCTTCGTCACGAAGACCTTCGGCGAGCCACGGCGGGGCAGGCGGGCAATCTTCTGCTGCTCGTGGGATCAGACACCGGGCGCGACGGCATTCACGGCGCATCCGGACTGGCTTCTCGCACGTTCGAGGACGAGCGCGAGCTCAGGCCGACGGTCCAGGTGGGCAACCCGTTCATGGAGAAGGTTCTCATCGAAGCCTGCTTGGAAGCAGCCCAAAACGAGCACGTGGTCGGCATTCAGGATCTCGGCGCCGCCGGACTCACCAGCGCGAGCGTCGAGGCCGCCGCGAGCTCTGGCAGAGGTCTAGAGATCGACGTGGCGCGAATCCCGCGGCGGGCAACCGGGATGGCGTCTTATGAGGTCATGCTGTCGGAGTCCCAGGAGCGGATGCTCATCATCGTTCAAGATGGCCACGAAAAGGAAATCCAGGCTATATTCGACCGATGGGACCTGCGTTCCGATGTCATCGGCAAGGTCACAGACGACGGCGTCGCTCGAATTTTCGAGGACGGCGAGCTCGCGGGACACGTGCCGGTGGGCTTGCTCACCGATCCGCCGCTGTACCGCCTCCAAGGCCTCAAGCCCGCGGGACTCGACGACCTGCAATCCGAGGACCTCAGCACACTGCCGCTACCGAACGGCAATCCGGCATCGGTGCTCAACACCCTGCTTGCGTCTCCGAACATCGCAAGCAAGGAATGGGTGTACCGGCAGTACGACCACCAGGTGCAGACGAACACGGTCATCCCGCCCGGCGGCGACGCGGCGTTGCTTCGTGTCAAGGGAACGCAAAGAGGCCTGGCGGTCACCACGGACGGCAACGGCCGGATCTGCTATCTGGACCCGTACACGGGCGGACAGATCGCGGTTGCCGAGGCGTGCCGTAACTTGGCCGTCGTCGGCGCGGAACCTATCGCACTCACTGATTGCCTGAACTTCGGCAACCCCGAGAACCCCGAGATCTACTACCAGCTCGAAAATTGCATCCGCGGCATGGCCGACGCCAGCCAGGCATTCAGCGCGCCTGTCATCAGCGGCAACGTCAGCCTCTACAACGAAAGCCGCGGAACCGGCATCTACCCGACGCCCGTTATCGGCGCTCTTGGCCTGACCGACGACGTCACCAAGACCGCGAGGATCGGGTTCGCGAACGACGGCGATGTCGTCGTCCTTCTCGGGCGCGATTCGCTGGAAGCGCTCGTCTCGGAACTCGCCGGAAGCGAGTATCTGGACGTGGTCCAGGGCAACGTGGCCGGAATGCCGTCGATCGACATGGACCTCGAAGTCGCCGTGCAGCGAGCGTGCCGTCGATTGATACGACAAGGCCACGCACGGTCCGCACACGATTGCTCCGACGGCGGCTTGCTGGTCGCGCTCGCCGAATCCTGCATCGCCGGCAACATCGGACTCCGGCTCACGGCGCCGGCGCCTGATCGCTGGGACTCGGCACTGTTCGGCGAAGGCCAGTCGCGAATCGTCGTCTCGATAGACCGGTCGGAGTTGACTCACTTCGACGAAATCTGCTCCGAAGAAGGCGTGCCATGGCTTGAGCTAGGCACAATCGGCGGCGACGCGCTCACTGCGGACTGGCTAGACGACCAACCCGTCAGCCAACTCAAAGACACATGGGGCAACGGACTCGAACGGGCACTGACGTCAACTTCAGAGTAATCGACCCGTTCAGAGGCCCCTTGCGTCCCTGACGTCCCTTCGGTCTCTCGACCGTTCGTCAGCAATCATCCACATAGGCGGCTTCGGCCAACCACGCCGAGTCGCCATCCAATGCAACTTAGGAGGCACGCGATGCAGATCACGGATGTCCGACTCAGGCAGCTTTCAGGCGTTATGGAAGTCGATGGCCCGTTCATGGAAGATCGCCTCGTACAGCCGCGAGACATCTACCCGGCGTTCTTTTCCGGAGAAGGCGTCCGTCAGAGACTTGGCAACAACCAGATCGACGACACCCACCTGAGAGTGCAGGCGACCTTCCTGGAGATACAGACCGACGAAGGCGCGACGGGCATCTCGTCGGTGCAACCGGCCACGGAGCAGCACCTGTCGCAGCTCAAGCCGCTTTTGATCGGTCGGAATCCGTTGGCGACCGAGAAGATCTGGGACCAGATGCACCGGACGCTGGTCCACGGGCGCCAGGGCCACCCGATGATGGCCGTGAGCTCGGTCGACAACGCGCTATGGGACCTGAAGGGCAAATGGCTCGGGCAGCCCGTGTACATGCTTGTCGGCGGCCCGACGCGCGACGAGATGCCGGTTTACGCCAGCATGCTCGGCCACAACGCCACGGACATGGGACGGGTCCGCGAACGAGCTCAGTGGGCGCAATCGCAAGGCTACGCCGCACATAAGTGGTTCTTCCGCAACGGCCCGATGCAGGGCAAAGAGGGCCTGAAGAAGAACGTCGCACTCGTGAAGACGCTCCGCGAGACGTTGGGCGAGGACGATGACATCATGCTGGATTGCTGGCAGAGCATGGACGCCAACTACGTCGTCGACCTGGCGTCGCGCATCGAGGAGTATCGACCCCGCTGGCTGGAAGAGTGCCTGATGCCCGACCGCATCGAGTCGCATCTGCGGATCAAAGCGAAGACCTCGATTCCGCTGTCGGGCGCGGAGCACGAATACACACGCTGGGGCTTCAAACGCTGGATCGACAGCGGAGCGTTGGACATCGTCCAACCCGATTGCGGTTGGGCCGGCGGACTGTCGGAGGTCCTCAAGATCGCCGCCATGGCCTCGGCCGCCGACCTGATCACGATATGTCACCAAGGCGTGACGCCGGTAGGGATGGCGTTCTCGGCGTCGCAATCGCCGATCCACACCCCGTACGTCGAGATGTTGGTCAAGCACGCGTCTCTTGCGTATCACTTCGCCAAGAAGCCGCTGGATTTCTCCAACGGCTTCGTTCGCGTCTCAGAAGACCCCGGCTTCGGCTTCGACATCGACGACGCCAAAGTCGAAAGCGAAGAGGTGCTCGAGCTGTAGGCGGCTCCGCGGGTTGCGTTCGCCCCTACGACAGCTCGTATGGCAACGAGAGTTCGCCGCAGATGTCCTTGAACCAGTCGATGACCTCAGGATGGAAGGGGATGCCCTTTGTCGCGCGCTCGACCTCGGACTCCGACTCCGGCAGGCCAGGGTACATGACGCGGTCGTGGCCTTTCGCGGGTGGCGTGGTTCTGAGGCCTTGGAGCATATCGTCCATTGTGCGCTTGAACTCGCCCACGTCCATGAACGCCTCGATGCTGTACGCGGCGACGTAGTGGCCGAAGTTCGGGCGTCCGGGGTTCATACCGTACCCGCCGCCCGATAGTATGCCGCCGAGGACGTCGACGATCATGCCCATGCCATAGCCCTTGTGGGATCCGAGCTCACGCGTGCTGCCGAGGGGCAGCAGGAACGATGTCGCGGGGCCTTCGTAACCGGGAGCAGGCGGAGCAGCCTCTTCCATGATGGGCACGCCGTCGACGTCCGCCACCCAGCCGGGGAGCAGGTTGTTGTCTAGCCTTCGGGCCAAACCCAGCTTGTTGCCGGCCACGGTGCTCGTCGCGGCGTCGAATACGAACGCTGGTTCCTTGTCCGCGGGCGCTGCGACGGCGATCGGGTTGGTGCCGAGTCGCGGCTCCGCGCCCCAGGTCGGGAGTACGCTGGGAGGGCAGGACGTCATGCAGGTGCCGATCATGTCGTGTTCGAGGGCCATCATCGCGTGGTACGAAGCCATGCCAAGGTGGCGCCCATTGCTGATGGTCACCATGCCAACGCCGGTGTTCTTGGCTTTTTCGATCGCGATGTCCATCGCCTTGGGAACGACCATGATGCCAAGTCCGGTGTCGGAGTCGATGTTCGCGGTGGCAGGCGTCTCGCGGACGATCCGCCAGTTCGGCCGCGGGTTGAGCGACCCGCCGGTGTAGCCAGCCACGTACCCTCTGAGCATGTTGGAGACGCCGTGAGTGTCGACTCCGCGCATGTCGGCCGTGACCAGAACGTCGGCCCCCAAGACGGCGTCGGCGTCGGTGACGCCCATCTTCTTGAAGATTGCGGTGACCGTTTCGCGAAGCGGAGCTTCTTCAACAAAAATGGCGTCAGCGTCTTTTACTTTGAATTGCTCGAGCAAGTCTGACCTCCTTGATTGCGCCCGATGAGGCGGGGACGTGCTGTGATTGACCCCTGGGGGCGCAGGTGAATTGTATTATCGGCGCGCCAAATCCGCAATACGCGGGCGGGAGACCGGCAAGAGGGCCGCGATGACGCTCGACCCGAAATGTTGAGGACGATTGAGCTGAAAATCGGATCTTCATGGAAGTCTCACAAACCCCCGATTGCAGGCGACGCGGGGCGGCCCACGGCCGTGAACCCTTCGTGGACGCAGCACGAAAGATGCGCTGACAGGCCAGAAATATGGCGCCGCGGTTGACCCGAAAGCGCTACTTAGTATATGCTAAGTTCGCTACTTAGCATATACGTATTTGAACAAAATGAGGTCGGGGTAAAAATGACGCGAGACCCGGATAATCCGACAAACGCCTCAGGCCAGACGCCGCGCACGGCACGCCTCATTTCAGCGAAGCGCACAGGGACTCTGGCGGCGCTCTGGCTGATCGCAGCAACAATGTTCTCGGTTGTTGTCGCGGCATGCGGCGAGACCGCCGACTCTTCGTCGGGTTCGCTGGTCGTGTACTCAGGCCGCTCGGAGTCGCTCGTGGGGCCGATCATCGAACAGTTTGCCGAGGCGTCTGGCGTCGACGTCAGCGTCAAGTACGGCGGCACGTCGGAGCTCGCGGCGACTCTCATGGAGGAGGGCGACAACTCACCCGCGGACGTGTTCTTCGCGCAGGACCCGGGCGGACTCGGTGCAGTGTCGGACATGCTGACCGCGCTTCCCGAAGATTTGATGTCGATCGTTCCCGAGTGGGCGCAGTCGCCCAACAGAAACTGGGTCGGCATCTCGGGTCGAGCGCGAGTAGTCGTCTACAACAACGAAAACGTGACCGACGCCGAATTGCCGTCGACCCTC
>PVBE012593252.1_pt1 | contig 95323 bp, 110 predicted proteins | sample 1631181 | NCBI WGS metagenome assembly PVBE01 (sample SAMN08397723, study PRJNA350692) | Marine metagenome, whole genome shotgun sequencing project. | isolation source: water | place: Pacific Ocean | collected 2012-04 | reverse complement strand
TGCTGCGCCCGCTGCACCCGCCGCTGGGGCACCTGCTGCGCCCGCTGCACCCGCCGCTGGGGCACCTGCTGCGCCCGCTGCACCCGCCGCTGGGGCACCTGCTGCGCCCGCTGCACCCGCCGCTGAGGCCTCTGCCGCACCTGCCGCTCCTGAGGCTGCTGCCGCACCATCTGCGCCAGAGGCACCTGCTGCGCCTCCGGCGGCTCCCGATACCCTGGCTGCGCCCGCAGCCGAATAGTCCACGCGGCGCGGTCTGGCGGGCCGTTCGCCCGGTACAGAGAACAGACACACACAGAGTCCTCCATCGAGGAACTTTCACATAGGAGTCGTTGTGGTTACGACGGAAGATGTAAAGCGACTGCGCGGTGAGACCGGCGCGGGCGTGATGGATGCCAAGCGAGCACTGGAAAAGGCGAACGGCGACTTTGACGCTGCCCGCGAACTGCTGCGGGAGGCGGGTATGGCCGCCGCGGCGAAGCGCTCCGATCGCGAGACCGATCAGGGCCTCGTCGAGTCCTACATCCATGGCGAAGGCCGCATTGGCGCGCTGGTGGAGATCAACTGCGAGACCGACTTCGTCGCGCGCACGGAGGGCTTCCGCCGGCTCGCGAAGGATGTCGCCATGCAGGTCGCGGCGATGGGCCCGCTGGCACTCATCCCGGAGGATGTCCCGGCCGAAGCACCGGGTGCGGCGAAGGACAACGCGCTGCTGACGCAGGCCTTCATCAAGGACAACTCACGCACGATCGGCGACCTCGTGCAGGACACGATCGCGCAGACCGGCGAGAACGTTCGCATCTCGCGCTTCTCTCGCTTCGAGCTCGGCAGCTAGTCCGGGCGACGGCCCGTATGGCGGTCGGATCGAAGCTGGCGCTTCCGTGTGCCCGCCCTCGCGCGGTATCGTTGCGCGAAGAGCGCCTCCCCAACTCGCGCCCGACCTTCCTGGCAGGTACGAGAGCGGCGGCGAAGGGGTGATCGCATGACCGACGAAATCCTGCTCGATACCGAAGACTTGATGGACAAGGCTGTGGGCGCGTACGAACGTGACCTCGCGACGGTGCGCACCGGCCGAGCCTCGACGTCGCTCGTCGACCACCTGATGGTCGAGTACTACGGGCAGACGATGCCGCTCGACCAGCTCGCGACCCTCGCGGCTCCGGACGCGACGCTGATCACCGTGCAAGCGTGGGATCAGGGTGCGGTGGACGCGATCATGAGGGCAATCCAGCTCAGCGACCTAGGCATCAACCCCTCATCGGACGGCTCGCTGATCCGGCTCCCGGTCCCGCCGCTCACGGAAGATCGCCGTAAGGCTCTCGTGAAGCAGCTTCACGGGCGCACGGAGGAGGCGAAGGTCTCCGTCCGCAATGCGCGTCGCCACGGCATCGACGAGCTACGCAAGGCGCTGCGCGAGAAGGAAGTCTCCGAGGACGAGGAGCGCCGCGCTCAGGGCGAGGTAGACAAGCTTGCGAGCGCGCGCCAGGAGCGGCTGAAAGCCCTCGCCAAGCAGAAGGAGCAGGAGCTCCTTGAGGTCTGAGCGTCACCGCCCGGCCGATCGACCGACGAGTACGGGGACGCCGCGATGGTCGTGAAGCAGACGGCCGAGGTACCGATACCGCACATCCGCCCACTGCCACAGCACGTGGCCGTGATCATGGACGGCAACGGACGCTGGGCCGCCTCGCATGACCTCGACCGCAGCGAGGGACATCGGGCCGGTGCGGAGAACGTACGGGCCGTGATTTCGCGGATGGCAGCGCACGGCGTGCCGATGCTCACGCTGTTCGCGTTCTCGACCGAGAACTGGGGTCGCCCCGACGAGGAGGTGCAGGGGTTGATGACCTTGGGCGCCGACTTCATCGATACCCACCTCGATGAGCTGAGGCGGGAAGGGGTGCGCGTGCGCCACATCGGCGACCCCGAGGGGCTACCGGCGACGCTGCGCGCACGCGTCGAGCGGGCTGTCGAGGAGACGGCGGGTAACGACGCGATCACGGTCAACATCGCGTTCAACTACGGGGGCCGCGCCGACATCGTGCGGGCGGTGCAACGACTGGTCGCCGATGGCGTCTCGCCCAAGCAGGTGACGGAGGAGGCGATTGTCGAACGGCTCTGGACGGTAGGTGTCCCCGATCCCGACCTGTTGATCCGCACGGGTGCGGTACGGCGCATCTCCAACTTCCTGATCTGGCAGGCCGCCTATTCCGAGTACTACTTCTTCGAGGGGATGTGGCCGGACTTCGATGCCGCCGCGATCGACCTCGCGCTGGAGGACTACAGCCGGCGTCAGCGCCGTTTCGGCCTCGTGCCGGACGCTCCCGCCATCGACCCGGCGGACGGCAGCGGGTAACGCGCACAGCGAGCGCGACTGAGATGCGAGCGACCTGCCGATGCTGAAGGCCCGCCTCGCCGTCACTGCCGTTGGACTGCCGCTGTTGGCCGCGCTTGTGATCGCTCCGGAGCAGGCGTTCAGCATCGCGGTCGCGCTCGCGCTCGCGGGCGGTGCATACGAGTTGATGAGGGCCGCCGCTCCGGAGACCGGCCATCCGCCCGCGATCGCTACCGCCGCGCTGGTGGCGTTGATCGTCGCCACCGCCCGCAGCGAGGAGGAGTTCCGGCTGTGGCTGCTGTTGTTGCCGTTGGCGGTCGCGCTGGTCGTCGCCCTGCAGCCGTGGCGTGCGGCGCGCTGGCCCGAGCTCGCCTGGTGGGCGGTCTCCGTGCTCTATCTGGGTGCGCTGGGCGGGCACTGGGTGTTGCTGCGCAATGTCGTCGATGGCAGCCAGTGGGTCGCAGTCGCGCTGATCGCCACCTTCGCCACTGACACCGGTGCGTACGCCGTCGGGCGGTCGATCGGCCGCCACCTGCTCGTGCCGCAGATCTCGCCGAGCAAGACATGGGAGGGGTTCGCGGGGGGCGTTGTCGCGGGCGCTGTCGGTGCGGTTGTGGCGATCACGATCTTCGACCTCGATGTCGGCGTCGCGACGCTCGTGGCGATCGCCGTGGGGCTGCCCGTCGCCGCAGTGGCGGGCGACCTGCTGGAGTCCGCGATCAAGCGGCGCGCCGAGGTGAAGGACATGTCGGCTTTGCTGCCCGGCCACGGCGGCCTGCTGGACCGCATCGACTCGCTGCTACTGACGGGGCCGTTGCTATACTGGGCGGTGCAATGGTTCGTGACCTAATCGGCCTCGCGATCCTCGGATCGACGGGTTCCGTCGGCCAGCAGGCACTTGATGTGGTCCGGGCGCTTCCGGGCCATTTTCGTATTCGCGCGCTCGCTGCGGGCGGCAATATCGAGCTGCTGCGCCAGCAGATCGAGGAATTCCAGCCGGACGTCGCGTGGGCGCTCCCGGGCGATACCGCTGAGACACTCGCGGGTGAACTCGGCAGCGAGCGCTGGCAGCCGCTGGGTGAGATGGCCGCGCGCCCGGACGTCGATGTCGTGCTCGTCGCGACCGTTGGCATCGGGGGACTCGCGCCGACACTCGCCGCGCTGCACGCAGGCAAGGCCGTGGCGCTGGCGAACAAGGAGGTGCTGGTCGTCGGCGGCTCCCTCGTACGCGAGGCGCTCTCCCATGGGGGCGAGCTGCGGGCGGTCGACTCTGAGCACTCGGCGATCTGGCAGTGCCTCTGGGGCGAGCCGCCGGAGGCCGTCGCGCGCCTCACCCTGACCGCCTCGGGTGGGGCGTTCCGCTCACTGGATGTCGAGGCGCTCGATGCCGTGACGCCGGAGCAGGCACTGAAGCACCCGAACTGGGTGATGGGGCCGAAGGTCACGATCGACAGCGCCACGCTCTTCAACAAAGGGCTGGAGGCGATCGAGGCGCGCTGGCTCTTCGACATCCCGCTGGACCGTATCGACATCCTGCTGCACCGCGAGAGCGTTGTTCATTCGATGGTGACGTTCGTCGATGGCTCCGTGAAGGCGCAGCTCGGCGAGCCGGACATGCGGCTCCCGATCCAGTGCGCGCTGACCTACCCCGACCGAGCGCCGGTGCAACACGTCCCGGCGCTGGACCTCGCCGCCCGCGGCTCGCTGAACTTCGGCCCGGTCGACGACTTGCTCTTCCCCGCGCTCGGGCTGGCGCTCGAGGCCGGACGGCGAGAGGGGACGTATGCAGCGGCGCTCTCCGGTGCGGACGAGGCCGCCGTCGGTCACTTCCTCGCCGGTCGCTGCCGCTTCACCGACATCGCCCGGCTGCTGGAGCGGGCGTTGGAATCGCACAGCTCGGTCGAGGACCCGACCCTCGACGACGTGGTCGCGGCCGACCGCTGGGGTGGCGAGTTCGTCGATGAGCAGGTCGCGGCGGGCGTGCGGTGAGCGCCACCGGTCGCAGCCGCTACGGCAACGTGATGACGGCGATCTCCGTCCTGGTCGCGCTGGTGTTCGCGTACATCTTCGCGAACGAGGCGGTCACCTCCGGGCTGATCTTCGCCGTGATCCTCATCGGTCTCGTCGTCGCTCACGAGTTCGCGCACTTCGTCACCGCGAAGCTCTTCGGCGTCTACGTCCACGAATTCGGCGTCGGCTTCCCGCCGAAGATCTTCGGCGGGAAGTTCGGCGAGACCGAATACACGGTGAACTGGTTGCCCGTCGGCGGCTTCGTGCGGCTGATGGGCGAGGAGGATCCCAGCGACCCTCGATCGCTCGCCGCGAAGCCGCGCTGGCAGCGGCTGATCATCCTCGCCTCCGGCGGCGTGGTGAACCTGATCCTCCCGATCTTCCTCTTCGCGATCGCCTTCACGATTTCGCACGAGGAGGCGATCAGCCGAGCGGTCGTCACCAGCGTGGTGGTCGGTGCGCCCGCCGATCAGGCCGGGATGTTGCCGGGCGATGTGATCTACGAGATCGCCGGTCGTGATTCCGCCAACCTCGCCGCGGCGGGCCGACTCGTGCGGCTCAACCTCGGCAAGGAGTTCGACATCCTCGTGAAGCGCGGCGAGGAGTTCGTCACGCTGCCGGTCTACGCGCGCTGGGCCGCGCCGGCGGGGCAGGGGCCGACCGGCATCACGATCGGGTCGCAGTACGACTTCACGAAGACGGTCTCGCAACCGCCGTGGGAGTCGATCCCGAACGGGCTCCGCGCGACGGTCGATACGGTGACTCTGGCGCGCAACGAGATCATCAGCCGCTTCAAGGGCGGCGGTGAGGGCGGCCCCGCCGTCCGTGGCCCGGTCGGGCTCGCACAGGCGACCGGCGAGCTGGCCCGTGTCGGCGGCGCGCCGCCGCTGTTCGAGCTGGCCGCGTTGCTCTCGATCAACCTCGGTCTGCTCAACCTGCTGCCGCTGCCAATGCTCGATGGCGGCCGCATCGCGTTCCTGCTGCTCGAGGTCGCCCGTCGAGGCAAGCGCATAGCGCCCGAGCGCGAGGCGTTGGTGCACCTGGTCGGCCTCGTGCTGTTCGTGCTGCTGTTCGTGGTTGTGACCTTCGCGGACATCAGCCGCATTGCCTCCGGGGAGTCCGCCTTCAGGTAGGACGCGGCTTCGCTGAGCTGGTTGTTTTGGATGGAACCCACACCCCCTTTCGGTAGAAGAGGCACGGAGCTGGAGCTCTGGCATCGGTCGCCGCGCCCGCTAACCCTTCCGCCGCCTGCGCGATATCCTCGCTACGTTCGACCCCGGGAGGGTGGATGTCCCGCAATCAGACGCGTGCGGTACAGGTTGGCTCGGTCACGATCGGTGGCGGAGCGGATGTCGCGGTGCAGTCGATGGCTGCGACGAAGACGCAGGATGTCGAAGCCACCGTCCTGCAGGTAACGCTGATCCAGGCGGCTGGGGCGGACCTCGTGCGCATCGCCGTCGACTCGAAGCGCGACGTGCAGGCACTCGCCGAGGTCCGTGCGCGCACGGACGCGACGTTGTCCGTCGACCTGCAGGAGAACTACCGACTGGCCCGCGATGTCGCGCCGTATGTCGACAAGATTCGCTACAACCCGGGGCACCTCTACCACCACGACCGCGAGAAACCCGCACGCGACAAGGTCGCGTTGATCGCGGAGATCGCGGAGGCGCATGACTGCGCGCTGCGTGTCGGCGTGAACTGCGGTTCCGTTGACCCGGCGATGATCGAGCGCTTTCCAGGCGACGATGTGGGCGCGATGGTCGCGAGCGCGCTGGAGCACTGCGCGATGCTCGATGACCTCGGCTTCGAGCGCTACGTCGTTTCGCTGAAAGACTCGGACTGGCGCAAGGTCGTGGAGGGCAACAAGTGCTTCGCTGCGGAGCGCCCGGATGTGCCGCTGCACCTCGGCGTGACGGAGGCGGGGATGCCGCCGGACGGCGTGGTGAAGACGCGCGTCGCCTTCGAGCAACTGATCCCGCACGGCATCGGCGACACCGTGCGCGTCTCGCTGACGCTGCCCTTCGACCGCAAGGGCGAGGAGATCGACGCGGCCCGCGAGATCCTCGCGGACATCGATGCCGGGCGCTTCCGCTCCGTGCCGACTTACCTCGATGAAGGCCTGAACATCATCTCCTGTCCCTCCTGCTCACGAGTGGAGAACGAGGCCTTCATCGAGCTAGCGCAGGACGTGAAGCAGATGACCGAGTACGCGAAGGACCACGACGTCACGATCGCGATCATGGGCTGCCGCGTGAACGGGCCGGGCGAGACCGACGCCGCCGACCTGGGTCTCTGGTGCGGCCCGGCGGCCGTCAACCTGAAGCGCGGGGCCGAGACGATCGGCATGTATCCCTACGACGAGGTGCTCGACCGGCTGCGCGGTGCACTCGACGAGCTGATCGCCGGACGCTCCTAGGTGGCGCAGGGCCCGCCCGCGCTGAGCACGATGTGGGCGATGCAGCCGCGCTTCGAGCGTGACCTGCCCGCCTTCATCGACCGCGCCGTCGAACTGGGCTTCGGGGCGATCGAGATCAACCACTCGATGGAGGCCGACCATGTCGCGGCGATCCGCTCGCACGCCCCGGTCACCGTCAACTCCGTGCATGCACCGGCGCCACTCGAGCAGCACTCCCGTCGCGGCTGGAACCGCGACCTCAACCTCGCCTCGACCGACGAGGAAGAGCGGGAGATCGCGGCGCAGTACGCGTTGCGGTCGATCGAGCTGGCGGCGGAGGTCGGCGCGCGGGCGGTGGTCGTGCACCTCGGTCATATCGGCAGCGCACCGCTGGACGGCGAAGTGAAGCGGCGCGAGCTCTTCGATCAGGACGTGACCGGCGGCGACCTCTGGGCGCACGCCGGCGCGGAGGCGATCCAGATGCGTGCCCAGCTCGCCCCGCCCCAGTTCGCGCAGGCGCATCGATCGCTCGACCAGCTCGCCGCGGCCGCGCAGCAGGCGGGCGTCACGATCGGCCTCGAGACGCGGCTGCGCTACCACCACATCCCGTTGCCGGATGAGGCCGCGACGTTGCTGGCCGACTACCCGCCGGAGGTCGCCGGCTACTGGCACGACAGCGGCCACGCGGAGGTGCTGCACCGCATCGGCCTCGTCGATGCCGACGCGTGGTTCGAGTCGCTTGGCGATCGCGTGGTCGGGATCCACGTCAGCGACGTCAACGGCCTGCTCGACCATCGAGCGCCCGGCAATGGCGACCTCGACTTTGCCGCACTTGCCTCGAAGATCCCGCACGACGCGGTGCGCACCTTCGAGATCGACCAGCACGAGCCCGACGATGACGTGGCCCGCGCGCTCGAGCTGACCCGCGAGGTCGAACTGGTCGCGAGGGGCGACGGATAATCCTCGAAGCGGTCGTACTGCCGGTGAAGCCCGGCCAGGAGCAGGCGTTCGAGGTGGCGTTCACCGAGGCGCAGACGATGATCGCCTCGATGGATGGCTACATCGCTCACGAGCTGCACCGCGGCATCGAGACGCCGAACCACTACCTGCTGCTCGTGCAGTGGGAGATGCTGGAGGCGCACACCGTCGGATTCCGCGGCTCAGCTCAGTACGAACGCTGGTCCTCGCTGTTCCACGACTTCTACGACCCGTTCCCCGAGGTCGAGCATTACGAGCCGGTGGATCTCTAACCTCGCGGCTGCGTGAGCCGTAATCGTGCCCTAGACTCGCCCCATGCGCATGTCACGGATGTTCGGACACACCCTGCGGGAGACACCGGCCGAGGCGGAGACGCCCAGCCACTACCTGTTGCTGCGCGCGGGCTTCATCGATCAGTTGATGGCCGGCGTCTACAGCTACATGCCGCTGGGCCATCGTACGAAGCGCAAGATCGAGCAGATCGTGCGCGAGGAGATGGACGCCGCCGGTGCGCAGGAGACGCTGCTGCCCGCCGTACAGCCACGCGAGCTTTGGGAGCAGACCGGGCGTGACCGCACGATGGGCGATGTGCTCTTCCCGCTGATCGACCGTCGCGAGCGGGCGCTGGTGCTGGGGCCGACACACGAGGAGGTCGTGACCTCGCTCTTCCGCGACCACGCGCGGTCGTACCGCGACCTGCCCGTGACGCTGTACCAGATACAAACGAAGTTCCGCGACGAGGCGCGCCCGCGGGCCGGGTTGCAGCGCTTGCGCGAGTTCACCATGAAGGACGCCTACTCGTTCGACCTCGACGAGGACGGCCTCGATGTCTCGTACGACGCGATGTTCGAGGCGTATACCCGCATCTTCGTGCGCTGTGGCGTGCCGGTGGTGCCGGTCGAGGCCGACTCTGGCGCGATCGGTGGCAAGGGCTCGCAGGAGTTCGTTTTCCTGACTGACGTCGGCGAGGACACGATCGTGGTGTGCGACAACTGCGACTACGCGGCCAACAGCGAGAAGGCAGAGTTCGTGCGCCTGCCCGCCGAGAGCGAGGAACAGCTACCGATCGAGGAGGTCGCGACGCCCGAGATCATCACGATCGAGGCGCTCGCGGAGTTCCTCGATGTTCCGCCCGTGCGCACCGCGAAGGCCGTCTTCTACATGGCACGCGAGCTCGGCCAGTCGGAAGGGCGAGGCGAGCCGGTGTTCGTAGTGATCCGCGGCGATCTGCAGGTCAACGAGGTGAAGGTGAGCAACGCGCTGGGTGGGCGCAAGCTGGAGCCGATGACGGACGCGGAGGTGGCCGCTGCGGGCATCGTCGCCGGGTACGCCTCGCCGATCGGCGTCGCAGGCAACGTGCGCGTGATCGCCGACAACTCCGCGGCTGACTCGCTGAACCTCGTCGCCGGTGCCAACCGCGTCGGCTTCCACCTGCGAAACGTGAACTTCGGTCGCGATTGGCAGGCGGAGGTCGTCACCGACATCGCGCTCGCGGATGCAGGCCATCGCTGCGTGCGCTGCGCCGATGATGGGGGCGGCACGCTCCGCACGGAGCGCGCGATCGAGATGGGCCACATCTTCCGCCTGGGCACCACGTACTCGGAACCGCTGGAAGCCGTAGTGCTGGACAGCGAGGGTGAGCGGCGGACGCCGACGATGGGCTGCTACGGCCTGGGCATCGACCGCATCGCCGCCGCCGCCGTCGAGGTCGGGCACGACGACGATGGCATCATCTGGCCCGCCGGCATCGCCCCCTACGACGTGCACCTCGTCGGGCTCGCGCTCGACCGCAACGCCGAGGTCGCGGCGGACGCCGACGCGCTCTACGAGCAGCTCACGGCCGCGGGCCTTGCTGTGCTCTTCGACGACCGCGAGGAGTCTCCGGGTGTGAAGTTCAACGACGCCGACCTGATCGGCGTACCGATCCGCGTCACCGTTTCCGCCCGCAACCACAGGGAGGGCGTGATCGAGATGCAACGGCGAGGCGCGGACGAGGCCGAGCAGGTGGCGCGCGACTCGGCCGCCGAGCGGCTGAGCGCGCTTCACAGCGAGGCGCTACAGGGCTGAACGCCCGCCTGACGCTTCGCGGCGCGTCGTCCGTCGCGCTGCCATCTTCACGCGTCGGTTGCAGCGATCGCGGTGCCACATGCCGCGCAGAACTTCGCGTCGGGCGTCGCGGCCACACCGCACTGCGTGCAATATGGAGCGTCATCGGCAGCGCTGGTTGTCGCATCCGGTGGTGGCGCGGGCCTCGAACTGCGGGGTGGGTTCGTCGAACGTACGGGTTGCGGCGGGTTGGCGAGGGGTCGAGGTCGCCGTGTGAGCGGCGGTTCCTGCTCGAGGCCTTGCTGGCGGCGTCATGAGTCCTCGCGCTCCCACTGTCTCTCCTGGTTGGCGGGGATCATTGCGATGATGAGAAGGCCGATGATCCCGAGAAAGAAGCCGAGAATGAAGTCGATCGTTCGTTCTCGGGCCTTGTTGCTCGACAACGACGAGCCCCACTAGCCGAAGAGGCTGCCGACGCCCACCCAGATGATCCAGATTTCCACGATCGCCCGTTACTGTCTGAAGAATCCTGTGATGTGAGCGCCCTCGAAGCGGCAGCCGTGATGCTACACCAGCACCGACGTGCTCAGTCGCTGCCGTGTGCGCACGCCGCGTGTGACAGGAATGGCGTTGCGGGAGGACCTCTGTGCCTCGAAGCCTTGAGGGGCGATCGGGCTCGTGCTAGCATCGAAGGGACCATGCGCCTCCATTCATGAGACGTGGGCTCAGGCCCACGTTTCTTGTTGAGTGGACCAACCACCTCCCCGGCGATGGCAAGCGATTCGAGGCCCTGTGATGGGCCATCGGGATTCAGGAACAGCGCCATGACCATGACGGCCGACAACTTCATTGCTGCGATCGCGCAGCTCTCCGCCGAAAAGAACCTCGACCCGGACACGGTGCTCGAGGCGGTGGAGGCGGCGATGGCATCCGCCCTCAAGAAGGACGAGCTCCAGTACGCCGAGCTTGAGGTGAAGATCGGCAAGGAGAGTGGCGATATCACGACGTGGCGTGTCTACCAGGTGATGGACGACGACGAGATCGAGGACGACGAGATCGAGGTTTCGCCGGAGCGCGCCGCCACCATGGGTTTCGCGGACGCCGCGATCGGTGATGTGGTCCGTGAACAACTGGAGACGACCCCGTCCACCGGCCGGATCGCGGCCCAGACGGCGAAGCAGGTCGTACTGCAGCGGCTGCGCGAGGCGGAGCGTGAGTCCGTGTTCGGCGAGTTCACGGGCAAGGAGGGCGAACTCGTCTCCGGCACCGTGCTGCGTGTCGAGGGCGCACATCGCCAGGTGATCGTCGACCTCGGCCGCACGGAGGCTGTGTTGCCTGCGACGGAGCAGGTACGGCCAGAGCACTACCGCGTCGGCCAGCGCCTGCGCGTCTTCGTGAAAGAGGTCTACCGCGCCTCCAAGGGTCCGCAGGTGGTTGTCTCACGCTCGCACCCGGAGCTGCTGCGACGGCTCTTCGAGCTCGAAGTGCCGGAGGTGTCACGCGGCGTTGTCGAGATTATGGGCATCGTCCGCGACCCCGGGTACCGCGCGAAGGTGGCCGTGCTCTCGCGCCAGGACGGTATCGACCCGATCGGCGCCTGCGTCGGCGTGCGTGGTGCGCGCATCCAGAACATCGTGAACGAGCTCGGTGGCGAGCGTGTCGACCTGATCCGCTGGGACCCGAACGAGGTCGCATATGTCGCGAACGCCCTGAGCCCGGCCGAAGTGACATCGATTCGCCTCGATGAGTCGGCGAACACCGCCTACATGGCTGTTCCCGACAAGCAGATCAGCCTGGCGATCGGCAAAGAAGGCCAGAACGCGCGGCTGGCCGCGAAGTTGACTGGCCGCCGCATCGACATCCAGGGCGAGGGAGCGATCATTGAAGCCGACGGCAACTTCTATCCGCCGCCCGAGCCGAACATGGACGCGATCCCGCTGCCGGGCCGCGAAGGACTGCCGACACTGGCGGACGGTGCCCCCGGGGCCCCCTCCGCCGCCCACTACACGCGGCCGGGCCTGCCGGGCGAACAGGCACAGCTCGTGGACGCGGAGCCCACGCTGACACCGGAACAGGAAGCGGTCGCGGAGTTCACCGAGGAGCCGGCCGCCGCTGCGGAGGAGGCACCCGCTGCGGAGGTCGTTGCGGAGCCGGAGGTCGTCGAGCGTCCGACTGCGCGTCCCGCTGCGCTGGGTGGCATCCGCTTTGGCGAGGAGATCGGCGGCTCGCGCGACATCGAGGACGAGACTGCGTCGCAGCCGCAGCCGCGTCGAGGCGGTCGAGGCGGTCGTGGCGGCGGTCAGCAGCCGCAGCAGCCACAGCGCACCCCCGACTCGCGTCGGTCACGTCGGCGCTTCGAGCTGGACGAGGACGACTACCAGAATTACGAGGACTACGAAGACGATGACGAGATCGGCGAGGACGACATCGTCGACGATGTTGGCGACGATGGGGACGAAGACGAGTAACCGACGGCAGCCGCAGCGCACCTGCGTGGTGTGTCGAGAGCCGCGTGACAAGCGTGACCTCGTGCGGCTCGTCCGCACGTCGGAGGGACGAGTGCAGCTCGATGAGCGGGGCCGGATGCCCGGTCGTGGCGCGTACCTCTGTCACGAGGGAGCGTGCTGGCGGCAAGCACTGGAGGGGCGGTCGCTGGCCAGCGCGCTCCGTACGGTGCTCTTGGCCGATGATCTGGCCGCACTACATGCATACGCTCGCGAGGCGAACTTGATCGCCGTCGCAGCGGGAGGGAATGGGTCATGACACAGGCGCCTGAATCTGAGCCACTGCAGACCGACGCACCTCCAGCGGAGCCGCCTCAGCCAGAGGTGAGCGTGGTGATCCCGCCGGCGGTGGTCGTGAAGGACCTCGCCGACCTGCTGAACGTGAGCGCGGTCGATATCATCAAGGAGCTGATGAAGAACGGGGTGATGGCGACCATCAACCAGGTCGTCGACTTCGACACCGCCGCCGTCGTTGCCACCGACTTCGGCTTCATCGCGGAGGAGGAGCGCGCCGCCGAGGCAGCGCCCGCCGACGCAGACGCGGAGGTGGTCGCCTTTTCGATGCGCGTCGAGGAGGAAGACGACGGCTCGCTGGAGACGCGCCCGCCGATCGTCACCGTGCTCGGGCACGTCGACCACGGCAAAACGACGTTGCTGGACGGCATCCGCAAGGCGAACGTCGTGGACGGCGAGGCCGGCGGCATTACGCAGCACATCGGGGCGTATCAGGCCTCAGCGCCTGACGGCCGGCTCGTCACCTTCATCGACACTCCGGGCCACGAGGCGTTCACCGAGATGCGCGCTCGTGGGGCGCAGGTCACGGATGTGGCCGTGATCGTGGTCGCCGCGGACGACGGCGTGATGCCGCAGACGCGAGAGGCGATCGACCACGCGCGCGCGGCCGGTGTACCGATCGTCGTCGCCCTCAACAAGACCGATGTCGAGAACGCCAACCCTGACCGTACGAAGCAGCAGCTGATGGAGATGCAGCTCGTGCCGGAGGAGTACGGCGGCGACCTCGTCGTCGTGCCTGTCTCGGCACTGAAGCAGGAGGGCATCGACGAGCTGCTCGAGAACGTCCTGCTCGTGAGCGACCTCGATGAGCCGAAGGCAAATGCCGACCGTGACGCGGTCGGCGTCGTACTGGAGGCCCAGACCGACCGCAACCGCGGCGTTGTCGCCACCGTGCTGGTGCAGACCGGCACGTTGAAGCAGGGCGACGCGGTGATCGCAGGCATGGCCTTCGGCCGCGTGAAGTCGATGGAGAACCAGGACGGCGAACGCGTCAAGAGCGCAGGGCCCTCCACCCCGGTCGCTACGCTCGGACTCTCCGAGGTGCCGCCGGCGGGCGAACGTCTGACGGTGATGGCGAACGAGAAAGCCGCCCGCCGCGAGGCTGAGCAGCGCCGTCGTGCGCTGGAGGCTGTCGGTGAGGAACGCGTTGGGCTGACGCTCGACACGCTCTTCGGCGAGATCCACAAGGGCACGATCAAGGATTTCAACATCCTGCTGAAGACGGACGTCCAGGGCTCAGTCGAGCCGCTGGTACGCGCACTTGAGGATCTGTCGATCGATGACGAGGTGAACGTGAAGGTGATTCACGCCGCCGCCGGCTCGGTCAACGAGTCAGATGTGAACCTGGCCGTCGCGTCGCAGGGCGTGATCATCGGATTCAACACCGGGCCGGAAGCCGGGGCGAAGCGGCTGGCCGCCTCTGAGCACATCGAAATCCGCGAGTACAACGTGATCTACGACATCATCGAAGACGTGGAGCAGGCCGTGCAAGGTCTGCTCGACCCGGTCTACGAGGAGCGCGAAGACGGTCGCATTGAGGTGCGCGCGGTCTTCCGCCTCAGCCGCCGCAATGCGATCGCCGGTGCGTACGTCACAGACGGCACGGTCAAGCGCGACTCGCTAATCCGCGTGATGCGTAAGGGCGAGCAGGTGCACGAGTCGAAGATCACCAGCCTCAAACGCTTCGAGAACGATGTCGCCGATGTCGCCTCCGGATTCGAGTGCGGGATCATGGTTGATGGCTTCTCGGCCTTCGAGGAGGGTGACGAGCTGGTCGCCTTCCACATGGAGCGCACGCGCTAGTCACGTTCGACACCCGGTCTGGGAGGGCCACATGAGCCGTCGCACCGACAAGGTGGGCGACCAGCTTCAGGCGGAGATCGCCGAATTGCTGCACCGGCACGTGAAGCATCCCGTGCTGGCTGAAGCGATGCTCTCGATCACACGGGTAGAAGTCGACAACGACTTCTCCCGCGCTCGCATCTCCGTCAGCGTGATGAACGATGACGGAGAAGACGACGGGCACGAGGCAGTGTTCGAGGCGCTGGAGCGCACCGAACCGTTCCTGCACCGAGAACTCGTGAAGCGATTGCGGATGCGTCGCGTTCCCCGACTGAACTTCATCGCCGACTTCTCGATCGTGGAAGGCGACCGTGTGCGTGCCCTGATGCGCAGCATTGCGCCCTCCGACGGCGTTCCCGACGACGCCCCCGACGGCGCTGCTGAAGACGGCGCGGACGGCTAGCAGTGGCCGCTGGCGACTCCGCCTCTCAGTCCGCCGAGCAGCACCTCCCGGTGGTCGGGTTCATCAACATCGACAAGCCGGCCGGGCTCACCTCGTTCGATGTCGTGCGCCACATACGCCGGGCGGCGCAGATGAAGCGGGTCGGGCACACGGGCACGCTCGACCCCGCGGCGACTGGCGTTCTGCCCGTCGCGGTCGGGGTCGCGACGAAGCTGGTCGATGAGCTGATGGGCGCACGTAAACGCTACATCGGCACGATCACGCTGGGCGTCGAGACCGACACCTACGACGCCGACGGCCAGGTTGTCGCGGAGTCTGACGCCGGCGCCATCACTGAGGACCAGATCGAGGCTGCCCTCGCAAGCTTCCTCGGCGACTTGATGCAGACGCCACCGGCCTACAGCGCGGTGAAGCGCGATGGGGTTCCGGCGTACAAGGCGGCACGGGTGGGGAAACCGCACGCGCTCGACCCTCGGCCCGTGACCGTACACTCGCTGGCGCTGCGGGCGATCGATGGCCCCCTGGCGACGATCGAGGTCGAGTGCGGCAAGGGCTTCTATATGCGCGCGCTCGCGCGTGACGTGGGCGCGTTGCTCGGCGTTGGCGGACACCTCAGCGCGCTGCACCGAACAGCGGTCGGGCGCTTCGTGGAGGCTAATGCGACGCCGCTGGACGAAGCTGTGGAGCTTCTCGAGCGTGGCGATGTGGAGAGCCTGGTGCACAGCCTCGACACGGTATTGGATCACTGGCCTGCACTAATTCTCGGGCGTGAGTCGGTGGGCACGGTTCGCAACGGACACGACGTTCAGCCCTCGCTGGTGAACCTGCGGCGAGCGGGCGAGGTGGGGGAACGTGCGCGCGGGTACGGGCCCGATGGGCGGCTCGTGGCGTTGCTGGAGGCGAGCGCGATTCCGGGCGTCTGGCATCCCTATCGGGTGTTCCCGCGGTGACTCGAGCTTCAGTCATTGAGATTAAGTCCCATTAACGGGTTTGACAGGCGCATTCGACTGACGTAAATCTGGAGTCAGCCTGTAGTTGCAAGCTTCCGGGCTGGCAACTGGTTCCCTCAGGCGATGCGGTGGCCGGCACCGCGAGAGCGTAAGCCCGGAGTCCTGAGGCCATCTGAGGAGGATTCAGTGGAAGCCTACTGCCTGAAGTGCCGAACGAAGCGCGAGATGGTTGGCCCGCAGCCATACACGATGAAGAACGGCAAGAACGCTACGACCGGGACCTGCCCGGAATGCAGCACGAAAATGTTCAAGATTGGGAAGGCCACTCCGGCGGCCTAGCGGATTTCCGAATCAGCAGACTCAGCAGCGCCGCCCATCGGGCGGCGTTGCTGCGTGTATTGAGCGCGATCGCCAGCGTCACAGGCGGAGACAACCGGCCTGACGCTCGTGACTCGCTAGTCCGCCGAACTGCCGGCCAGTGCGAGAAAGACCTCCGCCCGAGCGTCGGGCGGGGCCGTGCCGCGCCGGACCGCCAGCAGCGACCGCTCTGCGATAGGCGTCTCGTCGTGACGGCGCAGGGGCGGGGTGTCCGTCTCTGCGACGGCCGCGGGCAGGACGCTCCACCCGAAGCCGAGCGCGACCATCTGGCGTAAGACGTCCGGGCTGTCGCTCTCCAACATGACGTCGGGCTCGAGGCCTCGCTTTGCGAAACCCGCGTCGATCAGCGCGCGCGTTCGCCGGCCCTCGGGATAGAGCGCCCACGCCGCCTCCTCCGGCACTCCGTTCGAGCCCGGCGGCGCGTAGACGTAGAGCGGCTCGCGGCGCACGACTGCGGAGTGCAGGGCATCGTCCTCGACTGGCCCGACGACGAAAGCGACGTCGAGGTCGAACTCGCGCAGGCGGTCGAGCAGAGCGTTCGTGCTGTCGACGACGAGACGGAGCTGGACGGCCGGGTGCTCGATCTGGAAGCGGCGGATCGCCGAGGGCAGTACGTAGAGGCTCGCGGCGTCGATCATCCCGACGGCCAGCGTCCCCGCCTGGCCCTCCCGCTCGGCCTGCAGCCGTGACTGCAGTTCCGCCACGCGGCCGAGCACCTCCGAGGCGAAGCCGGCCACCTGATGTCCGGCGGGCGTCAGCACGCGCCGGCGGCCGCGGCGCTCGAACAGCGGTACGCCCAGCCGCCGCTCGAGCTGCGAGAGCGCCTGTGATAGCGCGGGCTGGCTGATGTGCATGCGCTCCGCCGCCTCGGTGACTGTGCCCGCACGTTCCAGCTCCCGCAGGTAGGCGAGTTGGTGGAAGCTGAGACCGGGTACGCCTCCAGGCAATGCTGCGAGCGCGGGCTCTCTCTTGGGCTCGTTCATGGGCATCGATTCATAGCTATCGCTTATCATTCAATAAGTATATATCGAATAGACGGATGGATAGGTACTCGGATATGGTGTGCGCTGATAGTGCGCTCGACGAGAGGAACGACAGCGATGGCTGAGTCTGAAAACGGGAAAGTGAACGTCGCCATCATCGGCGTCGGCAACTGCGCCTCTTCGCTCGTGCAGGGCGTGGAGTTCTACAAGAACGCGGAGGCCGGCGACGTGATCCCCGGTCTAATGCACCCCGTGCTCGGTGGGTACCACATTCGAGACATCAACTTTACGGCGGCCTTCGACGTCGATGCGGAGAAGGTCGACAAAGACATCTCCGAGGCGATCACTTCAGGCCAGAACAACACGATCAAATTCGCCGACGTTCCGCCGACCGGCGTGACGGTCTCCCGCGGCATGACCCACGACGGACTGGGCAAGTACCTCTCCGAGGTGATCACGAAGGCGCCGGGCGAGACCGCCGACATCGTCGGCATCCTAAAGGAGGCCAAGACCGACGTGGTGATCAACTACCTGCCGGTCGGCTCCGAGGAGGCGACCAAGTGGTACGTCGAGCAGGTGCTGGCGGCCGGTTGCGCCCTGATCAACTGCATCCCGGTCTTCATCGCCAAGGAGAACTACTGGGCGGAGCGTTTCACGGAGGCCGGCGTCCCGATCATTGGCGACGACATCAAGTCGCAGGTCGGCGCGACGATCCTCCACCGCACGCTGGCGAGGCTGTTCCAGGACCGTGGCGTGCGCATCGACCGCACCTACCAGCTCAACTTCGGCGGCAACACCGACTTCCTGAACATGCTCGAGCGTGAGCGGTTGGAGTCGAAGAAGATCTCCAAGACGAACGCCGTCACCTCGCAGATCGAGTACGAGATGGGCACGAGCGATGTCCACGTCGGCCCCTCAGACCACGTGCCGTGGCTGCTCGACCGCAAGTGGTGCCACATCCGCATGGAGGGCACGACTTTCGGCGACGTGCCGCTGATGGTGGAGACGAAGCTCGAGGTCTGGGACAGCCCGAACTCGGCCGGCGTCGTGATCGACGCGGTGCGCTGCGCGAAGCTCGCGCTCGACCGCGGCATCGGCGGCCCGCTGCTCGACTCATCGGCGTACTTCATGAAGTCGCCGCCAACGCAGATGCTCGATGAGGACGCCCGCGACGGCGTCGAGAGCTTCATCGCCGGGCCGCCCGCGGCGGTCTGAGCGGCGGCGCGCCACCCCGACGGCGAAGGACGACACAGCGAAGGACCACACAGTGGGGACACGCTGATGGCGCGACCAGTCGCCCTGCAGTCCGTAGCCCTGCGGCTCGCAACGTGGCTGGCCGGACGCACGCCGTTGCGCGTCAGTTACGCGCTCGCCTGGTTCGCCGGGCAGGCCGTCTTCTCACTCTGGTTCGGCGGCCGTCGACGTTGCATCGCCAACATGCGGCGCGTGAGCGGGGGTGACCGCGCGCTGGCACGTCGTTACGCTCGCCGCTCGTTCGCCCACTACGGCCTCTACATGGTCGACTTCCTGCGGATGGAGCGAGTGACCTCGGCGGAGGTGCGCGAACGCGTCGAGTACGACGAGTGGGAGACGATCGAGGGCGCTCGCAACGGCTCTGGCGCGGTCTTCGTCTCGATGCACTTCGGCAACTGGGACTTCGGCGCGGCGCGCATCGCCGGGCAGGGCATCCCGCTCTCCGCGATCGCCGACACGTTCGACAGCGCGACCTTGAACGACCTCGTCGTCGGTACGCGCGAACGGCTGGGCGTGTCGATCATCCCGGCTGAGCGCCTCGCGACCGGCGTCTTCCGCGCGTTGGGCCGCAACGAGCTGGTGGCGATGCTGCTCGATGTGCCATCGAGCGAGGTGGAGGTGGAGTTCTTCGGCGAGCCGATCGCGGTGCGGGCGGGTCCGGCGCGGATCGCGCTGCGCACCGGCGCGTCGGTGATCACCGGGATGCTGGTTCGGTCGGGGCCTCGCAGTCCGCGCTTCGAGCCGGTGATCCAGCGAGTAGCGTATGAGCCGTCCGGCGATGCGGAGCGCGACGTGCATGAACTGACACAGGCGATGGTGACGTCGATGGAGCAGACTGTGCAGCGCTATCCGGAGCAGTGGTACATCTTCCGGCAGCTGTGGGTCGCCGATCGCGCTGCTGCCACGTTGAGGGTAGGGCCGAGCGAGTGACGCCACGACTGTTCGCGCTGTGGCTGTTGGTGCGGGTTGCCGGGCGGTTGCCGGCTAGCGTGCTCTACGCGGGCGCCGATCTGCTGGGAACGCTCGACTGGTACGCCTCAGCAGGCGTGCGCGCGACGACCCGCGACCACATGAGGCATGTGCTCTCCCGGGGTGCTGAGCGACCTCCCAGCGCGTCTGAGGTCGATCGCGCGGCCCGGGGCGCGGTGCGTAGCGCCGCCCGCTACTACGCTGACTTCGCCCGCGCCTCGCACCTCGCGCCGGGCGAGGCCTTCGACGAGGTCGAGAGCTTCGAGGGCGTCAACCACTTCTTCGATGCATCCGACCGCGGCTGCGGTGTGATCTTGCTCTCGGCGCACGTCGGCAGCCCGGAGTACATCTTCCGTGCGGCAGCCCACCTGGGGCTGGAGATGGTGGTGCTGACAGAAGTGCTCTCGCCGCCTCGCGTACACGAGTTCGTGCATCAGGCACGCGCGGTGCCGGGCGCGCAGTTCGTGCCTGCGGACGGCACCGGGCTGCGCACAGTGCTGGCGACGCTGCGCGCGGGTGGCACGGTGGCAATCCTCGGTGATCGCGACATCCAGGACAGCGGTACGCAGGTGCCGTTCTTCGGCGAACGCGCCTCGTTGCCGTCGGGGCCGGTGCAACTCGCGTTGCGCACACACGCGGCGCTGATCCCCGTCACGGGCACGCGCGTTGGGCCGGCGCGCTTCCGCGTGACGATGGGTGCGCCGCTCGGGCTGCCGAGGAGCGGAGATCGCGATGCCGACCTCGCGGCGGGGATGCCGATCTTCGCGCGGGCGATCGAGGAAATCATCGTCGTCGCGCCGGATCAATGGTTCACGCTGCACCCGGTCTGGTCGGGCCTGGGGGATGACGCGGCAGTCGTACAATGACGGTGATGAGCGACCGCACCACCGGCAACGACGCGGCTCCTCGCTTCGGGGTGGCCGACCTGCACGTGCACACCTCCTTCGGTGACGGCATGAGCGACGCCACGGCGGTGCTCAACTGGACCGAGCAGCGCACGGAGCTCGATGTGATCGCCGTGACCGACCACGACGATGTCGCTGGCGCGCTGCTCGCGCGGGAGCTGCACGCCGGCGGCTCGTATCACTTCGATCTCGTCCCCGGCATCGAGGTGACGACGCGCTCCGGTCACCTGCTTGCGCTCTGGGTCGATCAGCCGGTGCCGTCGTTCCGCCCGCTCGGTGAGACGGTGGCGACGATCCACCGGCTGGGCGGGCTGGCGATCATCCCGCACCCGTTCTCCTACCTCACGCGCTCCGTTGGGCGCCGGAGGCTCGATCGGCTGCTGCGCGAGGACGACGCGGAGACGCGGCCGGACGCGATCGAGCTCGCGAACCCCTCGCTCGCCGGGCGCGTCACTCGCGCGAAGGCGCGGCGGTGGAACGGCGAGCGGCCCGCGTTGGCGGAGGTCGGCAGCAGCGACGCGCACTTCGTCGAGGAGATCGGTACGGCGCGGACGCTCTTCCGTGGGACGACCTCGGAAGCGCTGCGGGCAGACATCGAAGGCGGGCGCACGCACGCGGTGATGGGGGAGCCGGTCCCGTTGCGATCAATCGGCACACGCCGATTGATCGCGCAGCAAGTTCGCGGTTTGGCGGTCACCCCGCGTAAGGTGCTGGGGCGTCCATTGCGAAGGTTGGCGGGGGTGCTGACCGGAGGCTCACGATGAAGATCGCGCTGGTCTCACCGTACGACTGGCTCACGCCGGGTGGCGTGAACAGCCACATCGACTCACTCGCCGATCGGCTCTTCGATCGCGGCCACTCAGTGCGCATCCTCGCGCCTACGAGCGGCGAGGTTGATGACCCGCGCGTCGTGCCCGCCGGGCGGGTAGTACCGATCCCGGTCTCTGGCTCGGTGGCGCGGATCTCGCTCAATCCGAGACTCGGCCACAAGGTGAAACAATTGCTCGCCGATGAGCAGTTCGACGTCGTGCACGTGCACGAGCCACTGATGCCATCGTTGCCGATCCAGGTGCTGCGGCACTCGCGGCTCGTGAGCCCGGGCGTAGTGAATGTGGGCACGTTCCACGCGACGAAGGACGGCGGCAACCGGCTCTACTCCTACGGTCGCCGGTTGCTGAAGCGCTGGTACCGCGAGATCGACGGCAAGATCACGGTCTCGCCGCCCTCGGCCCGCTACGTCAGCCGCTACTTCCCCGGCTACTACAACGTGATCCCGAATGGCGTCGATATCGACCGCTTTGCGGATCCCGCGATCGAGCCGCTTGAGCAGTTCCGTGACGGTTCGATCAACATCCTCTACGTGGGTCGTGCGGAGAAGCGGAAGGGCCTGGCGTACCTGCTGCGCGCCTTCGGCATGGTGAGCGCCCGCAACCCGGAGACGCGGCTGATTGTCGTCGGCCCGGACTCGCGAGAGCGACGTCGCTACAAGTCGATGGTGAAGCAGAGCGGGATGCGTAACATCGTCTTCGCCGATGACGTGAGCGATGCGGAGCTGCCGCGCTATCACCGCAGCGCCGACATCCTCTGCTCGCCCGCCACGGGCAATGAGTCGCAGGGATACGTCTTGCTGGAGGCGATGTCGGCGAGCCTGCCGGTCGTCGCTTCTAACATCGATGGCTACGCCTCCGTGATCACGCATGAGGCCGAGGGGCTGCTGGCGCGGCCAAAGGATCCGATGGCACTGGCCGATGCGCTCACCTCGCTGGTGCGCAACGCCGACCAACGTGCCGCGATGGCGGCGGCGGGCCGGCGCAAGGTCGACGAGTACTCATGGCCGCGTGTGACGCAGCGCATCGTCTCCTACTACGAGCGGCTGATCGACGACCACGCGTCCCACGAGCGTCTGCTGCGCGGGCGCGTGCGACCGTGGGCGCGACGGCGCTGAGCGAGGTGCGGATGTCGCCACGTCTGCTCGCCGGTCGCGCGCCGGCACTGCTACTCGATCCGATCGTGCGTGTGCTCGCAGTGGCGGGCGTCTCGCCGGCGATGGTGACGACGGCCGGATTGATCGGCAACGTGATCGCCGCCGTGCTGATCGGCCGCGGTGAGCTGGTCGCGGGCGGGATCGTGATGCTGGTGGCATCCGGCCTCGACATGTTCGACGGCGCGCTCGCGCGGGCGACAGGGCGGGCGACGCCCTTCGGCGCGGTGCTGGACGCGACCTTTGACCGCATCTCGGAGGCGGCGGTGCTGTTCGGCGTGCTCGTGCATCAACTGGACCTCGGTAACCGCGAGGAGGCGCTGCTCGTCTTCGCGGCGCTCACCGGCTCCTTGCTCGTCTCGTATGTTCGGGCGAAGGTCGAGGCGACGGGTGGTGTGATGTCGGACGGACTGTTCACGCGCACGGAGCGGATCGTGGTCACGAGCGTGGCGCTGATCACGGGCTGGCTGCGAGCCGGGCTCTGGGTGCTCGCGGTGCTGACGCTGCTGACGGCAGCGCAGCGGCTGCTGATGGCCCCTCGTGCGCTGCGTGAGGTGAAGCCGTGACCCGGCTCGAACCGTCGGACGAAGCCTCGGTCGCCGGGCACCTACAGCAGAACCTCCAGCGCCCGGTGGGCCTCGAGGTCTGGACGCGCAAGGAATCGGTGCTCGTGCGCAGCGACCGCGACCCGTGCGTGCGCTGCGACGACGTGGTCGAGCTGGCGAAGCAGATCGTGGCGCTGCACCCCGGCCTCTCGCTGACGCTCTACGACCTCGATAAGCACGCCGACCGGGCGGCGGAGGCGGGTATCGAGATTCCGCCGCTGACGACGATCCGATCGGGCGGTCGCGAACTGCGCTTCGTCGGGCTCTGGGGCGCCGGGCTGCTGACGACGCTGGTCGACGTGCTCATCTTCGCCAGCGCGGGCCGCACACCGCTGCAAGATGAGACCCGCGAGGCGCTGAGCGCGGTGTCCGAGACGGTGAACCTCGAACTGCTGGTCGCCCCCTACGATCCCTTTTCCGTGTACATGACGAAGCTGGTGCTCTCGCTTGGCGTCGAATCGAAGAACGTGCGAGTGCAGGTGACGAACGTCTCGGAGTTCCCGTTGCTCGCCCAGCGTCGGGCCGTGACGGAGGTGCCGGTGCTCTTCCTCAACCAGCGACGCTACGTCGGTGCGTGGGACGATGACGACCTCGTGGAGCAGATCCGCCGCGTCGCCGCTGGCGACGACGAACCGGTGATTCGCGACCGCATTCCGACATCACCGTTCATGACGGATGGCGAGGCGCAGCGCGCTCAGCCGCAGCAGCCGACCGAGAAGACCTCGCCCGGCGGGATCATCCTGCCCGGGTAGTAGCAGCAGCTTTGACGCGACAGAACGTATGAGCTAATCTCGCCGAACGATCGGGAGCGAGATGGAAGTCACTTCGTTCAACATCAACAGCGGGCAACCAGACGTGCTCATGGACTGGTACCAGAACGTGCTCGGCCTGCCGCTCGCGGACGATGACTCAGGCGGCCTGGTGGTCGGCGGTGCGCACTGTTCATCGATGGGCACTCGGATGTCAGTGGCCCGACGAAGGAACCGGAGCGAGTGCTCGTCAACATGTTCGTGGATGACATCAAAGCGGAACACGCCCGTCTCGAGGCGCAGGGTGTGACCTTTGTCCGCAGCCTAGGTCGCGAGGAATGGGGCGGAGTCTTTTCGACCTTCGCCGACCCGGACGGGAACTACCTGCAGGTCGCGGAGTTCAGCCCGGGAGGCTAGTGCTAGCCGGTCCCTCGCTCGCGCCTCAACAGCGCGAAGGCGCCGCCACTGAGTGCGAGCGCGGCCACCAGCGTGACGATGCCGATGATGATCCCGGTCGAGGAGTTCGAGCTCGAGTCGATCTCGATCGTGGGCGCGGCCGTCTCCGGCTCAGCGGTTGCGGTCGCCTCGGACGGGGTCGTGCCGCTGCCGCCGCTCGTGCCGGGCAGCGTGATCGGGGCTCGGGTGGCCTCGGCTGCCGGCGAGGTCGTTGCAGTGGCTGGGGCGACCAACGTGAGCGGCAGCAGGCCGTGCGACTGCCGCCAGGCGTTGTAGAGGCCGTTCTGGTCGAAGCCGTATACCGCTAGCAGTGCGTCGTCGATGCGTGAGCCCGCGTAGTGGACGCGGAAGGCCTCGGCCAGTCGCTCCGTGCCGAACTGCTCGACCAGGAACTTCACCACGGAGTACGACTGCCCGTAGAAGAGATTGACCTGACCTGCGAGGTTCGGTGCCGCGCCCATGTCGCGTAGTGAGAGTGTCTTGTCGGTGGCGATGCCGGACTCGATCGCGCGGTCGTAGCCGTTGATCAGCGCGGTCTGGGCGAAGACGGCGACGCCCTCATCGATCCAGCTCGGCAGCGAGGTGAACGTGCCGTCCCCGGCGACGTGGGTGACGACGTGCGCGGCCTCGTGCCGGACGACATCGGCGATCGGCTCGTAGATGATCAGCAGGTCCGGCGCGACGCGCTGGCCCTGCGTGTTGATCTGATCGTCGAGCGATCCGCGGCTCCGCTGCGCGAGTTCGCCTTCGGCCTCTGATCCGTAGACGACGAACTTGACCGGGTAGGGGACGGTGGTCTCCAGCAGCTCGCTGATGTTCCGCAGCGATTCGCGCGCGGCATCGAGCACGGCCATCGCCCTCGTCTCGTTGTCGCCGTACCAGAACGCGATCAGGCCGTCCTGCGTGATCGTCTCCCAGTTGTAGCGACCATCGAGGAAGGTGAACTCGCGACCCGGCGTGGAGAACTCGCTGCCCTCCTGATCGACGAAGTCCCAGTGGTAGACGAAGGTGGAGCCGACGGGGATGAAGCGGTCGAAGCTCTGTGTCAGCAGCGTGAAGGTGACGTCCGTCTCGACGCCGGGCGTGAACGTGCCCTGGCCGCTGCCGCTGACATCGCCGTCCGGGTTCAGCACCTTGTAGACGAGCTCCGCGCTCTCCAGTCCGGTGGCGGCACGCACACGCACGCTGAAGGTGATGCCCAGCGGATCCGCGATCTGTTCCTGCGGCTGATCCGTCTCGATCGTGCCGGCGGTCGCCGAGGTCAGCGTGAGCAGGAAGACGAGCGTCGCGATGATCAGTGCGGGCATGCCGATGCGTGCAGAACGGGCGGTGATCGTTCGTGCGGTCACTCGCATCGCTATCCCGCCTTCATCTCGTCCGGTTGGCCGACGCGGCTGCGGAGGTAGGCGATGATGAAGTCATCGAGGTCCCCGTCGAGCACCGCGTTCGTGTCACTGGTTTCAACGTCGGTGCGCAGATCCTTCACCATCTTGTACGGGTGGAGCACGTAGGAGCGGATCTGGTTGCCCCAGCCCGCTTCGACATGGTCGCCCTTCAACTTCGCGCGCTCTTCCTCTTGCTTCTCGAGCTCTAGCTCGAGGAGCCGTGACTCCAGCACGCGCATCGCGGTCTCGCGATTGCGATTCTGCGAGCGTTCGTTCTGACATGTGACCACGATCCCGGTCGGAAGGTGGGTGATCCGTACTGCGGTGTCGTTCTTCTGCACGTTCTGGCCGCCGTTGCCGCTGGCGCGGTAGGTGTCGACGCGCAGGTCCTCGGACCTCACCTCGATCGAGATGTCGCCCTGTTCCGCCTCCGGCATCACCTCCACCAGTGCGAAGCTGGTGTGGCGGGAGTGCGAGGAGTCGAACGGCGAGAGCCGCACGAGGCGGTGGACGCCGCGTTCCGAACGCAGCAGACCGTAGGCGTTCTCGCCGGCCACGCGGATCTCGACCGACTTGATGCCCGCCTCCTCGCCGTTGCTAATCGAGAGCACTTCTGTACGCAGGTCGTGCGAGTTGCCCCAGCGCAGGTACATGCGCAGCAGCATCTCCGCCCAGTCCTGCGCCTCCGTGCCGCCGGCGCCGGCGTGCAGCGAGATCACGGCGTTGCGCGCGTCGTAATCGCCACCGAGCGTGAGCGCGAGTTCCAGCCGTTTGTATTCGGCCTCGCGCGAACCAAGCTCGTCGCGGATGTCATCGCCGAGCGCCGCCTGCTCCTTGGCGCCGGTCTCCTGCGCCATCGTGACGAGTTCCTGGAGCTCGGTGGAGCGCTGTTCGAGCTTCGCCCAGGTGGAGATCAGCGATTCGAGGCTGGCGACGCGGCGCATCACCTGCTGCGCGTGTTCCTGGTTGTCCCAGAGGTTGGGGTCGGCAGCCTCCTTCTGGAGGCCGGTCAGGGCCTGCTGTCTGGCGGGCAGGTCAAAGTCGCACCTGCACATCCCGCACGCGCTCAAGCAGCTCTGCGACGCGTTGTCTCAGTTCGTCCATCACGACCCATGATGGCATGGCCGCGATCGAAGTGCGACCAGCGCGAGACGCTACTGCGAGGCCGCCTTCACGGTGTTCACCAGCAGCATCGCGCGGGTGAGCGGCCCTACGCCGCCGGGCACCGGTGTGATCGCGCTCGCGACCTCCGAGACCGCGTCGAAGTCGACGTCACCGACGAGGCGGTAGCCGCGCTTCCTCGATGCGTCGTCGACGCGGTTCATGCCGACATCGATCACTACCGCGCCGGGGGCGACCATCTCTGCGGTGACCATGCGTGGCTGGCCCGCCGCGACGATTAGGATCTCCGCCTCGCGCGTCACGGCAGCGAGGTCGGCGGTGCCCGTATGCGCCATCGTCACGGTCGCGTTTGCGCCGGGGCCCTTGTTCGATAGCAGCATCGCCACCGGTCGACCGACGAGGGTCGAGCGACCGACGACGACGACGCGCTTGCCGGCCGGGTCGTGGCCGCTGCGCATCAGCATCTGTTGGACGCCGGAGGGTGTCGCGGAGACGTAACGCGGTTCGCCGCGCGCCAGCAGGCCGAGGTTTACCGGATGCAGCCCATCGACGTCCTTCGCGGGATCGACGGCTCGTGTGGCGGTCGCGTCATCGAGCGCGTTGGGGAGCGGGAGCTGCACGATCATGCCGCTGACGTCTGGATTCGCGTTGCGTTCGGCGATCTTAGCCAGCAGCGTCTCCATCGTGATGTCGGCCGGCAGCGCCAGCGCCTCGCTTAAGATGCCGACCGCCTTGCAGTCTCGCGCCTTGCCTCGGACGTAGGAGTGCGAGACGGGGTCGTCGCCGACGAGGATGGCGGTGAGGTGCGGGGGCCTGCCGTCGCGCTCCACGACCGCGCGTACATCGGCAGCGACTTCGTCGCGAATCTCGGCTGCGATCGCCTCGCCATCGATGATTGTTGCGCTCACTGATCGAGTATAGGCGGCGCCTCGCTCGCGAGCCCGCCGCGAGGGTGCGTGCTAGGATCGCGCGCCATGAGTAGCGAACCCGTTCCCTCCACCCCCGCGCCGACGCACGCCGTCGGCATCGACATGATCGAAATCGATCGCGTCGCGAGGGTGCTTGCGCGCCATCCTCGGCGGTTCATCGAGCGCGTCTACACGCCCGAGGAGGCCGCGTTCTGCCGCGGCCGCGTGCCGGAGCTGGCGGCGCGCTTCGCCGCGAAGGAGGCGGTGATGAAGGCGCTGGGCATGGGCGCTCGCTCTGTCGCCTGGCGCGACATCGAGGTGCTCCCCGACCGTCGCGGCAAGCCGCTGGTCTACCTCTACGGTGGGGCAGCGAAGCGTGCCGAGACGATCGAGCTGGAGGCGATCGACGTCTCGCTCAGCCACCTCGAATCATTCGCGCTCGCCGCCGTGGTCTGCACGGCACAACGACCGGAACAGACACACGCCGAGGCGCGCGAGCGGCTCGTGCGGCGACTGCGCGAACGTGGATTGCTGGAGTAGCACATGACACTGGTGACAGCCGCACAGATGCGGGAGATGGAGCAGGCGGCGGTCGCGGCCGGCACCTCCGAGCAGGAACTGATGTTCAACGCCGGGCTGGCGGCCGCGCAAGAGGCGTGGATGGCGGTCGGCGCTGTTGAGGGCCGCGCGATGCTGGTGCTGGTCGGGCCGGGCAACAACGGTGGCGACGGCCTCGAGGCTGCGCTACAGCTCGCGCTGATGGGCGCGGAGGTCGGCATCTACCTGCTGCGTGATCGCGACGACGACGACCCGCAGTGGCAGGCGGTCGTGGAGGCCGGTATTGCGGTCAATGGGGCGGAACAGGATCCGGAGTTCGTGGCGCTGCGTGGGATGCTTGGGCAGTCCTCGATGGTGCTCGATGCGCTGCTCGGCACCGGCGCGTCGCGACCGATCGAGGGTGATCTCGCACGCGTGCTCGATGCGCTGCGAGAGGCCCGCGAGGGGATGCCTCGCCCGCAGCTGATCGCTCTCGACATCCCGACCGGCGTGAATAGCGACACGGGGAACGCCGACCCGGCGACGGTCGAGGCGGATTCGACGCTGGCCTTCGGCTACTCGAAGGTCGGGCTCTTCGCGATGCCCGGACGGCGCTTCGCCGGGCGCGTCGTGCCGGTCGACATCGGCCTGCCAGCGCTGGGCGCCGACGCGCTGCCCTACGACGAGGTCTCGTTCCGCCAGACGCAGGAGGTGCTGCCGGAACGGCCAGAGGATGCGCACAAGGGCACGTTTGGCCGTGCCGTGGTCTCCGCCGGTTCGCGTCGCTACCCCGGTGCGGCCCGGCTGGCTGCGGAGGCGGCCGCTCGGTCGGGTGCTGGGCTTGTCGTGCTTGCCGCGCCCAGATCGATCCAGTCGTTGCTCGTGCAGGGGCTGCCGGACGTCGTTCACGAGCCGTTGCCCGACGAGGACGGCGCGGTCGATGGCGAGTCGGCGCGGGCGCTGCTGCAGGGCGTCGTCGGTGCTGACGCGCTGCTTGTCGGGCCGGGGCTCTCGCTGAGCACCGCGACGGAAGAGTTCATGCGCTCGCTGCTCGCGGGCCTCGACGAGGACGAGGGGCTGCGAGCGGTGGTGATCGATGCCGACGCGCTGAATGCGCTCGCCCGCGCCCCCGGCTGGTCGGAACGGCTCTCGTTGCCTCGCGTGCTGACGCCACACCCCGGCGAGATGGCGCGGCTGACGGGGACGAGCATCGAGGAGGTGCAGGAGAACCGGCTGCAATGCGCCACCGAGTACGCGCGGGAGACGGAGAGCGTCGTCGTGCTGAAAGGGGCGTGCACGGTCGTCGCCTCACCCGATGGCCGGGCGCGCATCTCCGGGGCCGCGAATCCGGTGCTGGCGACCGCCGGGACGGGCGATGTGCTGGCGGGGCTGATTGTCGGGCTGATCGCGCAGGGCCTCGAACCGTTCGATGCCGCCTCGGCTGGTGTCTACCTGCACGCGGAGGCGGGGAGATTGGTGGGGGAGAGCCACGGAGCAGCGGCGGGGCTGGCCCAGGATCTGCTTCAGGCGCTGCCAGAGACTCGCAAGCTGCTCGATGGCGGTCAGGCGAGCGTGGGGTCTGATAGACTTTTCTGAACGGCGGAGCAATCGCCAGAGGATCTCGCCCGTGAGCGACGACGCAACCTCAACCTCCCCAGTAGTGACCGAACCTGTTGCGTTGCTCTTCCCCGGGCAGGGATCCCAGGCGCGCGGAATGGGCAAGCTGGTCTACGACCACTCCGCTGCCGCCCGCCGTACGTACGAGGAGGCCAGCGAGATCACCGGCATGGACATTGCCCGGCTCTGTTTCGAGGCCGACGAGGACGAGCTCTCGGAGACGAGCGTGACCCAGCCGGCGGTGCTCACCACCTCCGTTGCATTCGCCGCCGCGATGCGCGAGAAGCTCTCCGAGGTCGGCCGTCTGATGCGCCCTCGGCTGTTCGGGGGCCACTCGCTCGGCCTCTTCAGCGCCGCCGTGGCATCCGAGGCGATCGAGTTCCGCGACGCGATGGTGCTGATCATGGAGCGCGCGCGCCTGATGGGCGCGATGAACAAAGAGCGACCGGTGGGCATGGCCTCCGTGATCGGCCTCGGAGGCGGCACCATGCAGGAGCTGTGCGAACAGGCGACCGCCTCGCCGCTGGACCGCGTCGACGTCGCCAACTACAACCTCGACACGCAGATCGTGATTAGCGGCGACGTGACGGCGCTGGAGCGCGCGATGGAGAGTGCGCGGTCGCTGCGGGCGAAGGTGATCCGACTGAAGGTGAAGGTCTCAAGCCACACACCCCTGCACGTGGAGCAGGCCGAGGAGTTTGCGCAGGTGCTTGGCGATGTTGAGTTCCGCGATCCTCAGCGACCAGTGGTATCCAACATCACCTCGCAACCGCTTGCGACCGGGGCGGAGCTGGGGGGGGAGTTCGCGGCACAGCTGTGCTCGTCTGTGTACTGGGCGGCGAATGTGCGTGAGATGGCGCGCCAGGGCGTCGATCACTTCATCGAAGCGGGGCCGGGGCACGTGCTCGCGCGGCTCGTGCGCCGCATCCCCGGTGATGTCGTTGCGGTCTCGCTCGCGGATGCCAAAGAGGCTCCGGTTCCGATCTCGATCCTGCCCGCGACCGCCACCGTTGCAGCCGAACTTCCGACCTAACTGATGCGCCGAGTCGTCGTCACCGGGCTAGGGATGCTCACGCCCCTGGGGAATGACCTCGCCACGAGCTGGGATGGCCTGATCGCCGCGCGTTCTGGGATCGGTCACATCACGTCCTTCGATGCGAGCGACTATGAGTACCCGATCGCCGGCGAGTTGAAACAATTCGATGACGAGGCGGTAGTCGATCGCAAGATGCTGCGGCGGATGGATCGCGCCTCGGTGCTCGCCCTCGCGGCGGCGCGGGAGGCGGTTGCGGACGCAGGACTCGACCTGGCAGTAGAGCCCTCGGAGGACATCGGCGTCGTGCTTGGCACGGGCATCGGCGGAGGGCACCTGATCGTTGAGAACCAGCGATTGCTGGACGAAAAGGGCCCGCGTAGGGTCTCGCCGTTCCTGATCACGCAGATGTTGCCCGATACCGCGACCGGCTTGATCGCGATCGAACTAGGCGCCAACGGCCCGAACATGGCGATCACCGCCGCCTGCGCGACCGGCGGTGCGGCCCCGGGCGAGGCGGCCGAGATCATCGCGCGAGGTGAGGCCGAGATCGTGATCGCCGGCGGCTTCGAGGCCCCGTTGCGGCCGATCTTCTATGCGGGATTCCACTCGATGCGGGCGCTCGCCCATCACGATGACCCGACGATGGCGGCCCGGCCGTTCGACGCGGAACGCAACGGATTCGTCGTTGCGGAGGGCGCGGGCGTGATGGTGATGGAATCGCTTGAGCACGCGCAGCAGCGGGGCGCGGAGATCTACGGCGAGTGGATGGGCTCGGCTTCGTCGAGTGACGCCGTCGACATGGTCGCCGCTGCCGACGACGGACGTGGCGTCGCGATCGCGATGCGCAAGGCGCTGAAGCGCGCCGACCTGCAGACATCCAAGATCGACTACATCAACGCGCACGGCCCCGGCACGCCGCTGGGTGACCGCGTGGAGTCGTTCGCAATTCGCAAGGTCTTCGGCGAGGATGCCAACAACTTGATGGTCTCATCGACGAAATCGATGATCGGCCACATGATGGGCGCGTCAGGAGCGATCGAGGCGATGGTGGCACTGTTGACGACGAAGCACGGGGTCGTCCCGCCGACGATCAACTACGCGAACCCGGACCCCGACTGCGATCTGGACTACGTGCCGAACGAGGCGCGAGAAGCTGACGTGCGATACGCGATGAGTACCTCCGTCGGGCTCGGCGGGCACAATTCGGCCATCATCTTTGGCCGCTGGGAAGGCGAGTAATGGCAGCTTCCGGACAGTCCGAGCGCCGGGTGGTGATCACCGGCATCGGCATGGTGACGGCGGTCGGCATCGGCCGCGAGACGACATGGGAGGCGCTGCTCAACGGTGAGAACGGCATCGGCCCGGTGACGCTCTGCGACACGACCGACCTCGCCTCGCGGGTCGCGGGAGAAGTGACGGACTTCGACCCGCTGGACTTCATCGACCGCAAGCAGGCGCGGCGCATGGATCGCTTCACACAGCTCGCGCTCGCGGCCTCCGGGGAGGCGATCGAGCAGGCGGGTATCGACATCGAGGCGCGCGCCGACGAGGTCGGCTGCATGATCGGCTGTGGCATCGGCGGCATTCAGACGCTGGAGGAGCAGTTCAAGGTGCTGTTTGAGCACGGCCCCTCGCGCATCTCGCCCTTCCTCGTACCATCGTTCATCTCGGACATGGCGGCCGGGCAGGTCTCGATTCGCTACGGTGCGCGCGGCCCTAGCTACAACACGGTCTCTGCCTGCGCCTCCGGGGCCGATGCGATCGGCACATCGTTTGAGGTGATCAGGCGCGGTGATGCGGTGGCGATGATCACCGGCGGTGCCGAGGCGGGCGTGAGTCGCATGGGCCTCGCCTCCTTCCACGCCTCGCGGGCACTCTCGACTAGCTTCAACGACGACCCCGATCGGGCGGCCCGCCCCTTCGACATCGACCGTGACGGCTTCGTGCTGGCTGAGGGCGCCGCGACGCTAATCATCGAGGACCTGGAGTGCGCGCAGGAGCGCGGTGCCGAGGTGATCGCGGAGGTGATCTCCTATGGGCAGTCGGCCGACGCCTTCCACGTCACGCAGCCATCGGAGAACGGCGAGGGTGCCGCGCGGGCGATGGAGATCGCACTCGGACACGCCGGCATCGCGGCGAGCGAGATCGACTATGTGAACGCGCACGGTACGAGCACGCAGCTCAACGACAAGTTCGAGACGATGTCGGTGAAGACCGTCTTCGGTGAGTCGGCCCTCAGCCTGCCGATCTCTGCGACGAAGTCGATGGTCGGCCATACGCTCGGTGCGTGCGGGGCGATCGAGGGTGCCGTGACGGCGCTCTCGTTGCGCGACCAGCGCATCCACATGACACGCAACCTGGACAACCCGGACCCCGATTGCGACCTCGACTACGTGCCCGAGGGGGTGCGCAATGTCGATCTGACGTACGCGATGTCGAACTCACTTGGGTTTGGCGGACACAACAGCTCGCTGATCTTTCGTCGTTTCGACGGCTAGGCGAGCACGAACAGCTTCTCCCCCGACGGACCCCCCAGCGGGCGTCCGAGGAGCGATCGATGGTAGTGACAACAACCGAGGCGGCCGCGGTATTGGACGGCTCCGGAGGGCGACGCTGGCGTGTCCGGCAGCCCGGCGACCTCACGGCGTTCGACGGCGCGAACTGGCCGACGCTGATCTCGCTGCTGCTCTCGCAGCGAGGCGTGCGCTCGCTTGATGAGGCTCAGGCCCACTTCGCCGATCCGCTAGAACTGACTGACCCGGCGTTGATGCCGAATCTCGATGTCGCGGTGGAACGCCTCGGCCGCGCCTGCCGCGCGGGTGAGACGGTCGCGGTGCTCGGCGACTTCGACGTCGATGGCATCACCTCGACGACGATCCTCGTCGAGGGGCTGCTGACACTCGGCGCCCGCCCGTTGCCGTACATCCCGCATCGCTTCACTGAGGGCTACGGCCCGAACGTGGACGCCGTGCGCCAGCTGCACCGCGGTGGCGCCACGCTGCTGGTGACCGCCGACTGCGGCACCTCCTCGGTGCTGGAGGTCTCCGTCGCGAATGAGCTGGGGATGGAGGTGATCGTGATCGACCACCACACTGTCCCGGAGCGACTGCCCGATGCGCTCGCGCTTGTGAACCCGAAGATCTCCGGTTCCGCCTACGGGTCGGAGCCGGCCGCTGTTGGTGTCGCCTACAAGGTGATCCACGACCTGCACGACCAGCTGGGCGCGTCTTACGACCCGGAGCCACACCGCGCGCTGGTCGCGCTGGGCACCGTTTGCGATCTGGCGCCGATGCAGGCGGAGAACCGCGACCTCGTGCGGCTGGGGATGCGCTCGCTGGCTGCTTCGGAGCGACCGGGGTTGCAGGCGTTGGCCGCCGTCGCTGGTGTGGAGCTGCGCGAGGTCGACCCGGACATGTGCGGGTGGGTGCTCGGGCCTCGGCTGAACGCAGCCGGGAGGATGGACCACGGCCGCATCTCGCTCGACCTCCTGCTCGCCGAGACGGAGGCTGAAGCGAAGCCGCTGGCAGCCCAGCTGGAACAACTCAACCGTGACCGCCGTGAGCAGACAGCCGCTGCGGTGGAGCTGTCCGACGAGCTGCTGAGCGAGGCGGATCGCGAGGCGCCGCTGATCTTCGTCGCCTCGCCGGAGATCTCCGCGGGCATCGTTGGTCTGGTCGCCTCACGGCTCGTCGATCGCTACAACTGCCCTGCGATCGCGATGCAGATCCTCGGGGACGAGGGTCGCGCGTCGTGCCGGTCGATCGATGGCTTCGACGTCACCGCGCTGCTGCGACGCAACGGCGATCTGCTGCGCAAGTTCGGCGGCCATCGCGCTGCCGCAGGCTTCAGCATCGACGCCGAGCGGCTGGACGAGGTGAGGGCGGCGCTGATTGCCGACGCCGGGGAACGGCTCGATACCAGCTCGCTCGTGCCGACGATCGAGATCGACGCCGAGCTGCCACTGCACGAGGTCAACGGCGACGTGCTGCGCTGGCTGCTCCAGTTGGGCCCGCACGGCATCGGCAACGCCGCGCCGATGTTCCTTTCACGTGGCGTCCGGGTGGAGGGCAACCGCGCGGTTGGGGCGGGCGGATCCCACCTCCAGTTCACGGTGCGCGCGGGGGCAGTGAGCTGGCGTGCGATCTCCTTCGGGAACGCGGAGTACGCGGTCCCGGACGGGCAGCCTGCGGATGTCGTCTACCGCTTCCGGCGGGACAACTTGCGAGGGACCCTGCAACTCGAGGTCGAGGACCTGCGTCCAGCTTCGTAAGGCACGCTTCGCCAGTCTGACGAACGGCTTTGGCGAAAAAATCGCGTGCGGAGTAGTATCACCGCGACGCGGGCCACCTCGTCCCGCGGCAGTGGGGGTGAGCATGCAGTCGTACACGTCTGATCGGCTTCGCAACGTTGTGCTTATCGGGCATGGCGGGTCGGGAAAGACGACGATCGCGGAGGCGATGCTCTTTGCTTCCGGCGCAATCTCGCGCATGGGCAGCGTGGATTCGCAGAACACGGTCTCCGACTTCGACGTGCTCGAACACCAGCACTCCTACTCGATCTCCACCTCGCTGCTTGCCGTCGAGTGGGCGGGCCATCGCATCAACGTGCTCGATGCGCCGGGGTACGCCGACTTCGACTGCGAGGCCGTTGAGGCTTGCTCGGCCGCCGATTCCGCGTTGATCATCGTTGACGCGGTGGGCGGTGTGCAGGCCGGCGTGGAGACGGCGTGGGCGCACGCCGATGACTTCAGACTGCCGAGGATGGTGCTGGTCTCGCGCCTCGACCGCGAAAACGCGGACTTCGATGGCGTGCTGGCCTCGCTGCGCGAACGCTTCGGCACGAAGGTCGTCCCGCTCGCGATGCCAGATGGCGTCGCGCACGATTTTTCGGCGACGATCGACCTGCTGTCCGACGCCGACGCCGCTCCGGGGGCGCGTGAGATGCTCGTGGAGTCGGTTGCGGAGACGAACGACGAGCTGCTGGACAAGTACCTCGAAGGTGACGAGATCAGCGCCGATGAGCTCTCCGCGGCGCTGGCGAGCGCGGTGGCGACAGGCGATGTCGTGCCGGTGCTGCCGGTGAGCGCGACCGCCGAGATCGGCATCAAGGAGCTGCTCGACCGCATCGTCGCGCTGCTGCCCTCGCCGCTTGGCCGCGAGCACGCACTGGCCGATGGCAGCACGACGACCGACGCATTGGGCCCGCTCGTCGCGCATGTCTTCAAGACCACCGCCGACCCCTTCGTTGGGCGGCTGACGTTTCTGAAGGTGCTCTCCGGCACGCTGAAGGCGGACCAGAGCCCGTACAACGTGCAGCGCGAGACGACGGAGCGGCTGGGCCACCTCTTTCTGCATCGCGGCAAGGAGCAGATCGAGGTCAGCGAACTGGTCGCCGGCGACATCGGCGTCGCTGCGAAGCTCAGTGAGACGCTGACCGGGGACACGATGGTCGCGACCGCCGCAGATGTGGTGACCGTGCCGCCGCTGCCGCTGCCGGAGCCGACCTATCGCTCAGCGCTGCACCCGACGACGAAGGCGGACGTCGACAAGCTCTCCTCGGCGCTACAACGTATTCAGGAGCAGGACCCATCGATTCACATCGAACGTGACTCGGATACCCACGAGATAGTGATGGTCACGATCGGTGATGCGCAGGTGAACGTCGCGGCGCAGCGCCTGGCGGAGACCTACGGCGTCGCAGTCGACGCACTGCTGCCGCTGGTGCCGTATCGCGAGACGGTCTCAGCGACGACGAAGAGCGAGTACAAGCACAAGAAGCAGAGCGGTGGCCACGGCCAGTACGGGCATGTGGTGATCGCGATCGAGCCGATGACCCGCGGAGATGGTGTTGAATTCGCCGACAAGGTCGTCGGCGGCAGCGTCCCCCGGCAGTTCATCACCGCCGTCGAGAAAGGCGTGAACGAGACGCTGCCCGACGGCCCGCTCGCGAATTCTCCGATCGTCGATGTGCGCGTAACGCTGCTGGACGGATCGGCGCACTCCGTCGACTCCTCAGAGATGGCGTTCAAGATCGCCACCACGCAGGCGCTGAAGCAGGGCATTCTCGATGCGCGTCCGGTGCTGCTAGAGCCTGTGATGAAGCTGCGAATCCGAGTGCCGTCGGACCACGTCGGCGATGTGATGGGCGACCTCAACACCCGTCGCGGCCACGTACACGGTGTCGAGCCGGATGGCGACTTCAGCTACGTCGAGGCCGACGCGCCGCTCGCGGAGGTGCAGCGCTACACGACCGACCTCCGCGCGGTGACGCAGGGCCGCGGCAGCTTCACGATCGAGTTCGATCGCTATGTGGAGATGCCCGGCAATGTGCAGGAGCAGGTGCTCAAGGAGTTGGCGCCGGTCGGCGAAAAAGAGTAGGCGCGGGTCGTCCCGCTCGAAGTTCGTCGAGGCCCTGTAGGAACTCGATCAGTTCTGTGTTCACCTCGTTCGGTCGCTTCTGTTGCGTCCAGTGCCCGGTGTTCGGGATCTGCACGCACTTCGTGAGCTTCGGGATCACCGCGCGCAGCCGCTCCTCGAGGTCGTCAGGGCTGCGACCACCGAAGCTCAGAACGAGGTCCTGCTCGCCCGCGATGAAGAGGGCGGGCGGCTGCACATGCGCACCTTCGAGCTGCGGGGTGACTTCCCAGTTGCGGTCGATGTTGCGGTAAAAGTTGACGCCGCCTCGGAAGCCCGCGCGCTCGAACTCCCCGACGAAGTATTCGAGGTCCTCGGCGGTCAGCTACTTGGGAAGCTGCTTCCGTTCGGCCATGCGCCCGATCCACCCTCCGGCGCTCGCCAGCGGGCTGGTGATCTCCGGCGGCCCGGCCACCTCGCCATCGACCGATGTGTAGACGCCGTTCAGCATGCGACAGGGTCCGCGTCGAATTCGCCCTCGGCGACACCGGGCTCCTGGAAGTAGAGCTGGTAGAAGAAGTTGTCGCCGAACGCCTCCTTCGTCTGCTCCAGCCGCGGACGAGGGGCGCGCCCACCGTAGGGCACGCTCAGTGATGCCACCGCGCGGAAGCGATCCGGGTGCAGCAACGCGGACTGCCACGCGACGCCCGCACCCCAGTCGTGGCCGACGACGACCGCCGTCTGCTCACCGAGGGCATCGACGATGCCGACGGCGTCAGCGGTTAGTTGCAGGACGTTGTAGTCTTCGATCTCAGGCGGGGCATCGCTGCCGCCGTAGCCGCGCAGGTCGGGAGCGACGACGTGAAAGCCCGCTTCGGCCAGTGCCGGGAGCTGGTGACGCCAGGAGTACCAGGACTCGGGAAAGCCGTGCAGCAGGAGGACGAGCGGGCCCTCGCCTTGCTCGGCGGTGCGCACGCGGATGCCGTTGGTCTCGATCGTGCGCAGCTGGTGGTCGGCCACGCTACTCGTCGTCGTCGTCGATGCCGAGGCGGCCCCAGAGTGTGCGGTGATTCTTGCCGGTGAGCGCCTGTTGCAGCTCGTGCTGCTCAAGCCCATCGAGTTGATCGAGGCAGTGGGCGGCCGACTCCATGCACTCGCCGTTGTCGTGCAGCCGCGTCGTCAGGTCAGCCCAGACGCCCGTCTGGCGCAGTGAGTCGACGCGCAGCACCCACGGGATCAGCGTGATCGATTGCGGCCTCGGGAGCTGCGGGCGGAGCTTACGCAGCGAGCGGAAGCGTTCTCCGGCGTTCTGCACCATATCGACCACGCAGACCATCGGGTCGACGTTGTCGTTGCTGCGCGTATCGACGAGCAGCGTCTTTCGCAGCATCGGGAAGTAGAGGGCCACAACCTCTGCCTCCTGCACGTTTTGATGTACGGCTTCGATGTCGATCTCGAAACCTGGACCACCGTCCAGCATGTTCGTTCCCCGCCACCCTGCGTGTCGTGTTGCCGGCTAGACAGAGCCCGCCACGACACGCAGGAACTTGTGCCTGCCTACTTTGATCTCGTCTTCAACTGCGAGTGCGCGCGCGAAGTCATCAATCACTTCGCCGTTCACCCGTACAGCACCCTGTTTCACGAGCCGCCGTACCTCGCCGCCACTGGCCGCGAGGCCCGCGGCAATCAAGACGCGGTCCAGCCGCTCGTCGCCGTCTGCACCCTGCCCGTTGGGGCTGAGCGCGAACTCCTGCATCTCTTCCGGCGTCTCGCGACGCTGGATCGTGGATTCGAAATAGGCCTGAGCGGCCTCGGCCTCGCTGCGTTCGTACATGGAGGCCGTGAGCTCCAACGCCAGTTGCTTCTTGGCGTCCATCACCGGCAGCGTGCCGGCCTGCACGTCGGCGAGCAGCCCGGTGACCATCTCGGCGGTGAGTGTGGTGAGCAGCGTGAAATACTCCTCCAAGGCTTCGTCGGTCAGCGACATCACTTTGCCGTACATGTCGTTCGGCGTGTCGTTGACGGCGATGAAGTTGCCGGTCGACTTGCTCATCTTGAGGTGGCCGTCAGTGCCGACGAGCAGCGGTGTCGTGATCACGATCTGAGGATCCTGACCTGACTCTCGCTGGAGGGTACGCCCTGCGAGCAGGTTGAAGAGCTGATCGGTGCCGCCGACCTGCACATCGGTCTGCATCTCGACCGCGTCGTAGGCTTGCATCAGCGCGTACATGAACTCGCTGAGGTGGATCGGCTCGTGCCGCTGGTAGCGCTTCGAGAAGTTGTCGCGCTCCAGAAACTGGGCAACGGTGAACTTGGAGCAGAGCGCGATCACCTCTGCGAAGTTGAGCTTGCCCAGCCATTCCGCGTTGTGCGCGACCGTGGTTCGCTCCGGATCGAGGATGCGGAACGCTTGATCCGCGTAGCTCTGGCCGTTTGCCTCGATCTGCTCCGGTGAGAACATCGGGCGAGTCTTGTCCTTGTCGGTCGGGTCACCGACGAGTCCGGTGAAGTTCCCGATCAGGAACGTTACGTCATGGTCGAAGTCCTGAAACTGACGGAGCTTGCGGAATGTGATCGTGTGACCGATGTGCAGGTCGACATCTGTCGGGTCGTAGCCGCAGTAGACGCGCAGCGGGCGGTCCTGCTCCAGCCTCTCGGCCAGTTCGCGCTCCATGGTCAATCGCGTGCTCTCGTCGCCGAAGTCGGTGCCTCGCATGAGCACCGCCATCTGTTCGTCGACGGGGGCCATGCGACGGGTCATACGCGCTGACCCGTCTCGGCAAAGAAGGCTCGCGTGCTGTCGAGGTCTTGATGGATCTGTGTCAGTAGCGCGTCGATCCCATCGAACTTCTGCTCGTCGCGCAGGCGCTGCAGGAGCTCAACCGTGACGACTGCGTCGTAGAGGTCGCCCTCGAAGTTGAGCAGGTGCGTCTCGACCTGCCAGCGGGTGCCATCGAAGGTCGGCTGCATGCCGAGATTGGTGCAAGCTTCGAACTGGCGACCATCGGGCAGCGTCGCGCGCGTGATGTAGACACCGTTCGGCGGCCGGGCGCGGTCGGGGCTGACGCCGATGTTCAGCGTGGGCACGCCGATCTCCCGCCCTCGCTTGTCGCCGTGTACGACGGGGCCGCGCAACGTGTAGTTGCGGCCGAGCAGGTCGGCAACGTCCTCCATCTCGCCCTCAGCGAGCGCCTTCCGCACCCGCGTCGACGAGATGTGGTCGTCGCTCGCATCGAGCAGCGGGACGGTCACGACCTCGAAACCGAGTTCGTCGCCGGATTCGCGCAGGCGGTCCGCGTCGCCCTCGCGCCCGCGCCCGAGCGCAAAGTCCTCGCCGACGACGAGCAGGCGCATGTTCGCCTCCTCGACCAGCAGCCGGACGAAGTCGCGTGCTGAGACCTGTGCGACCTCCGAGGTGAATTGCAGCACCGAGACGTACTCCACGCCCAGCTGGCCGAGCAGTTCGACACGCTGTTCGAGCGACTCGAGGTACGAGAGCGAGATGTCGGGACGGAGCACGGTGATCGGGCTGGGGTGGAAGGTGACGATGCCGCCGGTGAGATTACGCGTCCCGGCTTCAGCGAGCAGGTGACGAACCAGTTCCTCGTGGCCGCGGTGGACGCCGTCGAATACGCCGATCGAGATCGCGTGGTCGCCGGGAGTCGTGCTCCGGCGCAGCTCTTCACGGACGAGTAACACGAGGGTGGGATCCCTTCAGTGGGGTCTCGTGTGAGATCACGCGGCCGGGCCGGACCGGTGAACGGGTCGGTGCCGCGAGGGCCGATCGTAGCACCGGCGCGATCGAGGCTACAAATCGCGGTTCGTGGTGTTTATGACTCATCGATCGCCTCTTCGATCTCCTCGGTAGTGGGCGTCGCGCCGTCCAGGCGCACCATTTCGATCTCGCCAAAAACCGTCGGCTGGCGTGCTTCGAGGAAGCGCGCCTTGATCAGCTCCAACACGGCCATGAAGTCGACGATCACCTCGATCCGACTCTCCGCGCGGCCGATCAGCGACCGGAAAGAAAGCTGGCGTGCGGTGCCCAGTTCGGTCATCAGCGCGGAGACGCGGTCGGCGAGGCGAATCGGTTCGCGCTGCAGCTCCGGCGCCGCTTTCTCCTCCGGCAGCCGCTCCAGCACATCGCGAAAGAGCGTCATCAACCCATCGAGCGTGACGTCGTCCAGCCCGGTCGGCAGCGGCACGTCCGGAGGTGCCGCGTCGCGCCGGTAGGCGGTGCGCTGCTCATCTTCGAGTTCGCGTAGCTGCTCCGCGACTCGGCGGTAGCGACGGTACTCCTGGAGCGCGTTCACGAGGTCGGTCGCATCGTCGATCTCTTCGCTGTCGTGCTCCTCCTCCTCGCCGGGTAGCAGCGAGCGGGATTTCAGCACGAGCAGGCGCGCGCCCATCGCCACGAAGTCGGCGAGCGCGCCGAGGTTGATCTGCTCCCCAGCGCGCAGGTGTGCGAGGTACTGCTCCGTGACCTGCAGGACGGAGAGCTCCGTGATGTCGAGCTCTTCACGTTCGATCAGGTGCAGGAGGAGGTCGAGCGGGCCCTCGAAGGCGGGGAGCTGGAGCACGAAGTCGGCGCCGCCGTCGTCGGACGACTGATCGCCGTCCGGCGGCTCGGTCGAGGTTGCAGCCACCTCGACCGGCTCGGTCTCACCGCCGTTGGCGGTCACGGCTTCGTGCCCCGCCGTCTCCTACGCCTGCGCCACGGGCTGTGGCATCTCCGCCATCGGGTGGCCGATCGACGCGCCAAGCGCGCCGGCGCTGTCCATCAGCCGGCCGAAGTTCTCCGGCGTGAGCGACTGCGCACCGTCCGAGAGCGCGTGATCCGGGTTCGGATGCACCTCGATCATCAGGCCGTCTGCCCCGACAGCGATGCTGGCGAGCGACATCGGCTCGACGAGGTACCAGTGACCGGTGCCGTGCGAGGGGTCAGAGATCACCGGAAGGTGGCTCAGACGCTTCGCCAGCGCGATCGCGTTCAGGTCCATCGTGTTGCGCGTCGCGGTCTCGAAGGTGCGGATCCCACGCTCGCAGAGCATCACGTTGGGGTTGCCCTCCGAGAGGATGTACTCGGCGGCGAGCAGCCACTCTTCGATCGTTGCGCCCATGCCGCGCTTCAGCATCACGGGCAGCCCGGTCTTGCCGGCCTCCGCGAGCAGCACGAAGTTCTGCATGTTGCGCGTGCCGATCTGCAGCACGTCGGAGTACTCCGCACACGCCTCGACATCACGCAGCGAGAGCAGCTCCGTGATCACGGGCATCTCCAGCTTCTGGCCCGCTTCGTAGAGCATTTTCAGCCCCTCGACGCCGAGCCCCTGGAATGAGTAGGGCGAGCTGCGAGGCTTGAACGCCCCACCGCGCAGGATGTGCGCACCGTGCTTGCGAACGCCGCTGGCTGATTCCCAGAGCTGTTCTTCCGTCTCGATCGAACACGGCCCGGCCATCACGATGGGCTGACCGCCGCCGACCTTCACGCCGAACGGCAGCTCGATCACCGTGTCTTCCTCGTGGACTTCACGGCTCGAAAGTTTGTACGGCTTCGAAACCCGCAGCACCTCGTCGACCCCCTCCATCGTCGCGAGCTCGTCGCGCAGCTCCGGGAAGACCTGACCCAAGACGGCGATCACGGAGCGCTGAGTGCCCGTGATCTGCTGGCCCTGTAGGCCGAGTTCTGACAGCCGGTCGAAGACCGCCTGCTGTTCGTTTTCGGTGTGTGATGCGGTCATCACGACAATCATGGTTTTGCCTCCGTTACCTGATCAGCCGCGAACTCGGGGCGTAGTACCCCGGCATCACGGAGATAAACGTGTGCGATTTCGTTCTGTGCACGTTCACTGTTCACATGCATGAGCACTCTCAGGCAGCGGGGCAGGGCGCCCGGCACGTTCATCTCGTGCAGGCACTCCAGCGCCACATCCGTCCAGCCCGCCTCTCGGGCCGCCACGGCCGGGAACTCTGCATCGAGATCCGGTGTGGTGGTGAAGATGATCGAGGCGACATCGCCTCGTTCGATCCCGTTCAGGCTGACGATCGTGTCCAGCAGCTCCCGCGCGGCGTCGAGGATCTCCTCGCGCGTGTTCACAGGGACGGTGGTTGCACCTCGGATGCCACGGATCATCATCGTGCTGCGTACTCCGTCCGACAGGGTGATTGGCCCTGCGTCTCAGTTCTCGCGTTCAGTTGGGTTTGTTGTCGGTTGAAGGGTGAGGTGGGAGATCAGGAGCCAAACGGCACGGCCGCAGACGAGCCGCCACACGTCGCCTGACTCTGCGTATAGGAGTAACGAGCGCCGGAGCTCCCCTCCTGTGATAGCACTGTCAGCGACGGGTCTGGCCTACGTCCCACGACCGCTCATCTCCTCCATAAAGGCCCGGATTGCCTCCGAGCGCTGCTCCCGAGGTGCGTTCGCGATGGTCTCGACGAACGCGGCCCCGATCACGGTTGCGTCGGCATGCCGCCCGACCTCCTCGACGTGCTTGCGCGCCGAGATGCCGAATCCGACCGCCAGTGGCAGCTTCGTCTGAGCGCGAACCCGCCCGATGAAGGCAGGCAGCTCATCGGAGACTGCCGCACGTGCCCCGGTGATACCGGTCACGCTGACGCAGTAGATGAACCCGCCGCCGTGTTCGGCGACGACACCGATTCGTTGATCAGTCGAAGTCGGTGCCAGCAGGTACATCACGTGCAGGCCTGCGGCCTTCATCGCCGGCTCAAGCTCGGTCGCCTCTTCAGGCGGCAGATCGACGGGAATCAGCCCATCAACACCGGCTTCGGCAGCATCCCGCACAAACTTGCTCAACCCATAGGCGAGCAACGGGTTGAAGTATCCCATAACGAGTAAGGGGACGCGAACACCGTCCGCTCGCAGTTTTCGCACCACGTCCAGCAGGTCGGTGAGCGTGAATCCGTTCTCCAGCGCTTGCTGGTAGGCACGCTGGTTCGTGGCGCCATCCGCCAGCGGGTCGCTGAACGGCAGCCCGATCTCGAACGCATCAGCACCAGCATCGACGGCCGCGCGCACGATCTCGAGGGTCGCGTCGCGTTCGGGCCACCCGCCGGGGACGAAGGGGATGATCGCCGCGCGATCTTCGGCGCGAGTGCGCTCGAACATCTCGCTTACGCGGTCGGTGCGGTGCTGTTTGGTGTCGTTGGTCATGGCTCCACCAACAGACTGAGCGCGAAACTGACGCCGTTGATGCCAGCGTGCGCGGTGATCGAAGTCCAGAGCGAGCCGGTGCGCGCGTTCGCCCATGCGAAGAGTGCCCCGATCGCGGCGAATGGCGCAATCACGCTCAGGTTGCCGTGGAAGAGTCCGAAGGCGAACCCGCTGACGAGCATCGATGGCCAGAATCGCCAGTAGCCCTGCATCCCGCGGAAAAGCAACGCGCGAAAGAACAGCTCCTCCGAGAATGGTGCGATCACGACGACGGCGAGCGCGAAGACCAGCGCCACGCCCGCGCTGTTGCGCACGTCCACGGGCAACTCATTGCCACCCTCGAACGCACCGACATCAACGCCGATCGCGCTGAGCAGCCCGAGCAGCAGCGCGTAGACCACCAGAATCAGGTACGCGCCCGCCCAGGCGATCGCGGCTGGGCCCCAGTGGTGAGGCCGCACGAAGCCGAGGTCCGGGAGGCGCAACCTTCGACGGTAGGCGAGCCAGACGACGGCTCCGCCGAAGAGCAGTTCGAATGCAGCGATGGAGACGCCGGCCGCAAAGTCCGCCGCCTCGCTGTCTTCCTCGATGTTGGCAGCGACGAGCGCGACGGTGACCAGGGCCAGGGAGCCGACCAGCAGTCCGATGCCGTACAGCATGTCGCGCACGCGCCACCGACGACGCGGCGATGGGCGCGGCGAGTTCTCGGCAGTCTGCGGGGAGAATTCGGCGAACACGGTCGGAGCGTAACAGCGACCACAGCGGTCAGTCATTGAGCGGCTACGCTGGTGGGCATGACCCCGAACCACGTCTCATCCGCGAGCCTGCGCGTCTCTGTCGTGATCCCGGCGCTTGCCGAGGAGCAGACGATCGCCGACGCCGTGGGCAACGCCTTCGCGGCAGGGCGGACGAGGTGATCGTCGCCGATGGGAGCTCCGAGGACCGCACGGTCGAGCTGGCCGAGGCGGCCGCGGCGAGCGGCGATGTGCTCTGCTTCCTGCACGCCGACGTGCGACTGACGCGACGCGGTCGCCTCGATGCGGGCGGTGCTCGCCGACCCCTCGGTCGCCGAGGGCAACTTCAGCGTGCGCTTCGGCGGGTCGCTGCACGGGCGCTTCCTGGCGGCGTTCTACCACGTGATCCGGCAGCTGGGCGTCTACTACGGCGACTCCACGATCTTCTGCCGCCGGGAGGCGTTCGAGGCGGCCGGGAGGTTCCCGCCGTACCCGCTGATGGAGGACATGAAGCTGGTGAATCGGCTGCGGCGCGTCGGTCGCATGGCCTACCTCAATAGTCGCGCCGCGGCCTCGCCTCGATCGCGACCGCGTAGCCGGATGCCGAGGCACTCGCTACCGCGAAAGCGAGCACGAACCAGTGCGCCCGGCGCTCGAGCGCGTAGGTCACGAGCATCGCGCTCACTGCCGCCACGCCAAACAACTCGGTCATCGTGCCTCCGTAGCTATCATCTACAGACTCAGCCGGCCGCGCCGTCAACCGGGGATCAGGATTCGCGATGACCAGTTCAACTCGGGGCCCAGCCATTGCGCTGATGACACGAGTGCCGAGGCTCGGCGAGACCAAGTCGCGGCTCGGGGCGGTGATCGGCGATCAGGCCGCTGCTGATCTGGCGCGTGCGTTCCTGCTCGCCGCCGCCGAGGTCCTGCGCAGCGGCGACTGGCACGCCTCGCTGTTCGTCGAGCTGGCGGCGCTGACGGGTATCGAGGACGCGCGACCGCAGGCGTGCGCGGATCTCGGCGCGCGCATGTTCGGCGCTCTTGAGGCGCTGGCCGCCGATGGCTACGGCCCGTTGATCGTTACCGGCTCCGACATCCCGACGATGGGCGTGCAGCACTTCCACGGCACCATCGACGCGTTGAGGGATAGCGACGTGATGTTCGGGTCGGCCGAGGACGGCGGCTACTACCTCGCTGGGATGCATCGCCCGCAGCCCTCGCTTTTCGGCGGTGGCATCGAGTGGGGCGGGACGGAGGTGCTGGCAGCCTCGGAGCGACTGACCGCCGAGGCCGGGCTCTCGGTCGCGCGGTTGGGCGTGGAACGCGACATCGACACGGTCGCGGACCTCGACTGGCTGCGCGGGCAGGGCGAGGCAGGCGGCGCGGTGCCCCGGAACACGGCAGCGACGCTGGCGGGCGTCGCGCGCTAGTCGAGCGCCCAGCGTTCTTTCCAGTTCGCCGGGATGTCGAGCCTGAGCCCGTAGAGGTAGCGAATCAGCTGGCCATGGTGCTGGTTCTCGTGCTCAAGCAGTTCGAGTGCGTAGTCGTTGCGAACGTCGTCGAGGTCGACCGCGGCCAGCACCTCGATTACACCCTTGGCCGACTCGGTGAGTTTGCCGGCGACGTTGTCTTTGGCGTAGTCGCTGAGGGAGCACGCCCAGCCCGTGAACTCGCCAGCCTCGATCGCCTTGCCGTAGCTCTCGCGCGTCCCGACGACGCACCAGAGCTGATTGCCGATCGGGCTCGACGGCAGGTCGGGCAGCTTCTTGTCGAGCGCGTCAGCGGGCAGGCTTTCGATCAGGTCGCCGTAGAGCCCGAACGAGCGGTCGAGGTGCCGTGTGATTCGTTCTGACATCAGGTCGCTCCATACAGCGTCACGTTCAAGGCGTCCGCGACGGTGTCCATGTCTTTGTCGCCTCGCCCGCTGAGGTTGAGCAGTACGAGGTCGTCCGGGCTGAGTTCGGGCAGCAGCTTCGCGAGGTGGGCGACGGCGTGTGAGGACTCGAGCGCCGGGATGATGCCCTCTGTCTCGCAGAGCGCCTTGAAGCCCTCCAGTGCCTCGTCGTCGGTGATCGTCACGTACTCGGCGCGGCCGGTCTCCTTCAGCCACGAGAGCTCGGGGCCGACGCCGGGGTAGTCGAGGCCCGCGGAGATCGAGTGCGCCTCCAGCACCTGCCCGCCTTCGTCCTGCAGCAGGTATGAGCGCGCGCCGTGCAGCACGCCCGGCCGACCGGCGGCGAGCGGGGCGGCGTGCTTGCCGTGCATGCCCTCGCCGGCGGCCTCCACACCAACGAGGCGGACGTCGTCGTCGATGAAGGGGTGAAATAGGCCCATCGCGTTGGAGCCGCCGCCGACGCAGGCAACCGCCACCGACGGCAGCCTGCCTTCGGCGACTTCGATTTGCTCGCGGGCTTCGGTGCCGATCACCGCCTGGAACTCACGCACCATCAACGGGTAGGGGTGGGGGCCGACGACGCTGCCGAGCAGGTAGTGGGTGGTGCGGACGTTCGTCACCCAGTCGCGGATCGCCTCGTTGATCGCGTCCTTGAGCGTGCGTGAGCCGGTAGCGACGGTGCGCACCTCCGCACCCAGCAGCTTCATGCGGAATACGTTGAGCGCCTGCCGCCGCACGTCCTCCGCTCCCATGTAGACGACGCATTCGAGGCCCATCAGCGCACAGACGGTGGCGGTGGCGACGCCGTGCTGGCCCGCCCCGGTCTCCGCGACGATGCGCGGTTTGCCCATCCGTTTCGCGAGCAGGACTTGGCCGAGGGCTGCGTTGATCTTGTGCGCGCCGGTGTGCGCGAGGTCTTCGCGCTTCAGGTAGACGGTCGGCGCGTTCGGGCCGGCGAGGCGCTTGGCGAGGCGGGGGACGGCGGTGATCGGCGTCGCGCGGCCCACGTAATCGTGCAGCAGGGCATCGAGTTCGGCTCGGTACGCCTCGTCGGCCCATGCACGGCGGAACTCCTCTTCGAGTTCGGAGAGGGCGGGCATCAGGGTCTCGGGGACGTACTTGCCGCCGAAGTCGCCGAAGCGGCCTAGCGCGTCGGGCAGCGTTGTCGTGGTCGTCATCTGGCCACCTCCGTACCGTCGGCCGCGCGCACGGCCTCGATGAAGTCGCGCACCAGCGCGTGATCCTTATGCCCATCGCGTTCCGTGCCGCCCGCGACGTCGACCGCCCACGGCCGGACCCGCTCGATCGCTTCGCCGACGTTGTCCGGGTTGAGCCCGCCCGCCAGCATCATCGGGATGCGGCTCGCGACCTGCTGCGCCACCTCCCAGTCGAAGGGCTTACCTCCGCCGCCGCGGTAGGGTCCGTGGGCCGCATCGAGCATCAGCAGGATCGCGAATCCCGGTTCGACGAATTCCATCGGGTCGGAGGGCGAGTCGAGCGGGGAGACGTGGACGACCTGGATTACCGAGCGTTCGACGCGCAGACAGTCCTCCCACGACTCGTCGCCTGAGAGCTGCACGAGGTCGACGCCGGCCTCGGCGACCAGCGCGTTCACCTCATCGATCGGCTGGTCGGCGAAGACTCCGACGGTGAGCGGGCGCTTGCCTTCGAGGCGCATCGCGAGCACCTCTGAGCCGTGTTTGAACCACCGCTGCACATCGCCGCGGGCTTCCGGGTTGGGCTCGCGTTGATCGCCGTTCAGCGGGCCACCGAGGGCATCGACCATCGCTCGCGCGTCGCGCGTACCGATCTGACGAGACGATCGCGCGAAGATCATGCCGACGAAGTCCGCACCCGCCTCGGCGGCGGCGATTACGTCCTCGGACGTCCGATTGCCGCAGATCTTTACGCGTGTCATGCGAGGCGCTCCTCAGCGAGCATCAACTTGCGAGCCTTCGCGGCGATGTCGACCGCGCCGCCGGGCGCGGGCCGGACGAGGGCTTCGCCGACCAGCACGGCGTGTACGCCTGCCTCCGCCATACGCTCGGCGTCTGCGCGTTCGCGGATCGCCGACTCCGCGACGACGACGCAGCCGGTGGGTGCGAGCGGTGCGAGGCGTTCGGTGGTGGCGAGGTCCTCGCTGAAGTCGTGGAGGTTGCGGTTGTTGATGCCGATCACGCGGGCACCGGCGGCGGCGGCCGCCTCCATCTCCGCCTCGTCGTGCACCTCGACCAGTGCTTCGAGCCCCTGCTCGCGGGTGGCGGCCAGCAGCTGATCGAGCGTCGCAGGTTTGAGCAGCGCCACGATCAGCAGCAGCGCGTCCGCGCCCCAGGCGCGTGCCTGCACGACCTGATAGCGGTCGAAGATGAAGTCCTTGCGCAGCAGCGCCGGCCGGTCAGCTCCCTCCACCGCGTCGCGCGCGGCAGCGAGGTCGGCCGGGCTGCCGCTGAAGTGGTCGCGCTCCGTCAGCACGGAGACCGCGGTTGCCCCCGCGTCCGCGTAGGCCGTCGCCTGATTCGCGGCATCGAGGTCGGCGTCGAAGACGCCCTTGCTGGGCGAGGCACGTTTGACCTCGGCGATCAGCCGCAGGCGTGCGCCCGCCGGGCTGCCGCTCCGGCCCTCGCGCAGTCGCGCGGCGAAGTCGATCGCCGGATCGCGGGCCGCGGCCAGCTCGGCGAGCGCGGCCTCGGGCGTGTCGCGGCGGTCCGCTTCGAGGCGCGTGCGGCAGCTCTCGACGATGCGGTCGAGCACGGTGCCGGTGGTACGCGTACTGCGGGCCATCGCCGTACTACCCGGCAACCCGGCGAGTGGCTTCGACGAATGAGGCGACGCGGGCGGCTGCCTCGCCGCTCTCGATCAGCGCCTTCGCCTGCTCGACGCCCTGCCGAACCGAGGAAGCGAGTCCGGTGGCGTAGAGCCCTGCGCCGGCGTTAGCGCAGATCAGGTCGCGCACCGCCACGGGCCCCTCGCTGGCGAAGACCTGGCGCATGATCGCCGCGTTCTCCTCGGCATCGCCGCCCACGATCTCCTCAGGTGCGTGGCGAGTGAGGCCGATCGACTCCGGCGTGAGCTGGCCCTCGCTGATCTCCGTGCCGCGGACCTCGAACGTCGTGGTGGGGGCGCAGACGGAGATGTCGTCGAGCCCGTCGTCGCCGCAGACGACGATCGCGTGACGCATCTCGAAGCGCGCGAGCACGCCGGCCATCGTGCGCCCGAGTTCGACGTCTGCGACGCCCATCACGTGCGACTTCGCGTGCGCAGGGTTAGTGAGCGGGCCGAGGATGTTGAAGACCGTGCGGATGCCGATCTGCGGGCGCAGTGGGCCCGCGAACTTCATCGCCGGGTGAAATGCCTGGGCGAACATGAAGCCGATGCCGCACTGCTCCACGCAATCGGCGACTTGCTCCGAGGAGAGCGCGATCTCCGCACCGAGCGCTTCGAGGAAGTCCGCTGAGCCGGATTTGGAGGTCATCGCACGGTTGCCGTGCTTGGCGATCTTCGCGCCGCCGGCGGCTGCGACGAACGCCGCGGCGGTCGATGCGTTGAATATCTTGCGGGAGCCACCTGTCCCCGCGGTATCGAGCAAGGGTTGGGCCTCAATCCACACCGGCAGGGCGTGCTCCCGCATTACCTTTGCCATGCCTGTGATCTCGTCGACGGACTCGCCCTTCAGGCGCAGTGCGGTCACCAGCGCGCCAAACTGCGCCTCCGTCGCCTCGCCGCCCATGATCTCCTGCATCGTCGCGGCCGCTTCCTCCTCCGTGAGGTCGCGTTGCTCGTCGACGATGGCGATGATCGCCTCGCGAATCATGGTCGCGCCTCGGAGGCTGTCGCCGGCTCGGTGCGCAGGAAGTTGCACAGGAGGTCGTGGCCGACCGTCGTCACGATTGACTCCGGGTGGAACTGCACGCCCTCGATCGCGAGCGTGCGATGGCGGACGCCCATGATCACCCCGCTCTCCGACTTCGCGGTTACTTCCAGCTCATCGGGCACGGAGTCCGGCTCGATCGCGAGCGAATGATAGCGAATCGCCTCGAACGGCTCGGGGAGCCCCTCGAAGACGCCTTTGCCGTCGTGCGAGATCGCCGAGGTCTTCCCGTGCATGATCTCGCCCGCGTAGCCGATCTGGCCGCCGAACGCCTCGCCGATGCACTGCAGGCCCAGGCAGACGCCCAGCAGGGGGATCTTCCCCTCGACGGCACGTACGAGGTCGACCGAGATGCCGGCGCCCTCCGGCTTGCCGGGGCCGGGCGAGATCACGATCCGCTCCGGCGCCATCGCCAGGCAGTCCTCCACGGTCACCTCGTCGTTGCGCACCACCTCGACCTCCTCTCCCAGTTCGCAGAGGTACTGGTAGAGGTTGTAGGTGAAGGAGTCGTAGTTATCGATTAGTAGCAGCATTTGCGTCCTCGCTCTTCTGCTCGCCGCGCGCGTTCATTGTGTGCAGCTGTGCGGCGTGTTCGCGGTCGTGCACGGTGATCTTGTCGATGCGTTCGCCGACCGTGACGACCCCGCGCGTGGGGTGGTTGCCGAAGGCTTCGAGCTGTGCACCGTCCAGCGAACGGATCCATGTGAGCGTGCGTTCACGCACTGAGTCGAGGCGCGCTCGAACCATTGCCTCCGGCTGAGTTGGCCGCGTGCGGTGCTCGTCGTTCCACTGACGGTCGTTGAACAGACTCCATGTGTGACCGGGAACCTCCAGCAGCCGCTGCGACTCCGCCGCGTAGTACACCTCGACGCTGGCGCTGTGGGCGAGCACATCGAGTGGCGTCCACTCGCCATCGGCCGGCTGCACCCTCGCCGCGACCGGGACCGCGTCGTAGGCCGCGATCAGCCCATCGCGAGCTTCGGTCAGCGCGCCGATCAGCGTTGCGCTGTCGGTCGGGGCCGTGCCCCCCTCGAATGCGGTGGGGAGCCATTGCTCCAGCTCCGGGATCAGCGCCAGTGAGCTCTGGTTGCCGGGAGCGACCCAGCCGGCGTCCTCGTAGTCCGTCTTGGCGAATCTCGGTTCGCCCTGCCAGTCGTGGCAGGCGAAGACATTGACGATGTAGCGTCCGCCGGCCGCGCCGTTGAAGTAGATCGTGTCGGCGAACTCGATCGGGCCGGGCTGTACGTGGAAGCGGTCGCTGAGCAACCTCGCGAGCACCTCTTCGGCGACCTGGTCGTCCGGCAGCGGTTCGAGGGGCAGCGACCACAGCCCACCGAAATCGGCGTGTGACTGCGGGTGCTGCGCGAGCAGCAGGTACCCGTCAGGCCGCACCATCAGCGCGGCGGAGACGATCGTGGGGGCGTCGGCGGCCATCAGTAACCCAGGCTTCCGGACGGCCCGCCGCCCGCACCGTGCTCGGCGTCGTCGATCGCCGCGAACATGCTCGCGGCCTTGAACTGAGTCTCTTCGAATTCGGCCTGAGGGTCGGAGTCGTAGACGATGCCGCCGCCGGCCTGTACGTGCGCCCAGCCGTCCTTCATCACGGCCGTGCGGATTGCGATCGCGGTCTCCACGTTGCCCGACATATCGAAGAAGCCGACGGCTCCGGCGTACGGGCCACGCTTGTCCGGCTCCAGCTCCGCGATGATCTCCATCGCCCGGATCTTCGGCGCGCCTGAGACGGTGCCGGCCGGGAAGGCGGAACGCAGCGCGTCGTAGGGCGTCATGCTCTCGCTCAGCTTTCCCTTCACGTGACTGACCAGGTGCATGACGTGCGAGTAGTACTCGATGTCGAACTGCTGCGTGACCTCCACGCTGCCCGCGGCGGCGACCCGGCCGACATCGTTGCGACCGAGGTCGAGCAGCATCACATGCTCGGCCAACTCTTTCGGGTCGTGCTTCAGTTCCTCGGCCAGTTGCTCGTCCTCGATCACGCTCTCGCCGCGCCGTCGCGTGCCGGCGATCGGGTGCACCTGGATGTCGCCGTCCTGGATGTCGACCAGCAGCTCAGGCGAGGCACCCACGATGTAGGTGTCGTCGAACTTCAGGTAGTACATGTACGGCGACGGGTTGATCGCGCGCAGCGAGCGATAGACCTCGAACGGGTGCGCACCGGTACGACGCGAGAAGCGCTGCGAGAGCACCACCTGGATCACATCGCCGGCGATCACGTACTCGCGGCAGCGCTCGACCACTGCCAGGTACTCGTCGTGGTCCCAGTTCGACTCCACCTCCTGCCGGGACGGGCCGTCGTGGGGTACGTAGGGCAGGGAGGCGAGCGGCCGGTTCAGCCGCTGCACGAGCTGATCGATCTTCCAGCGCGCCTGTTCGTACGAGGAGGCGATGTCGCCATCGAGGCGGACGTGTGCGACCACCTTGATCGTCTGCTGGAGGTGGTCGAAGACCAGCATCGAGTCGGCGAACATCAGCAACGACTCCGGCACGCCGAGCGAGTCGCGCTCCGGTGAGGGCAGCCGCTCGAAGTGGCTGGCGACCTCGTAGCTCAGGTAGCCGACCGCGCCGCCGTGGAAGCGAGGCAGGCCGGGCACCTCGACGGCGTCGAAGCGGGCGAGCTCTTGTTCGATCTCGTTCAGCGGGTCGCCGTCTTCGTGCTCGCTGGAGAAGACACGGTAGGGCTCCGCGCCGATCATCGAGTAGCGTCCGACGGTCTCGCCGCCCTCCACGGATTCGAGCAGGAACGAGTAGTCGCCCTGCGCGACCTTGAGGAAGGCCGAGACCGGCGTCTCCAGGTCTGCTCGCACCTCGCGGTAGACGGGCACGACGTTGCCCCGCCCGACGAGTTTGCGGACCTCCGAGAGCGATGGGATCAGTTCGCTGCTCATCGCGACCCTCGCAGACCCGCCGACACCGCGGCCGCTGGTTGGGCGTGCAGCCATGTCGCAGTGCCCGTGTCGTAGCCGTCTCGGGTCTGTGCGCTGGTGCTGCTCATCGTCTCGTCCTCTCGCAGGCGGACGTTGTGATCATCGCTGTTACCTCGATGCGGCGAGGGCACAAAAAAACCATCGCCGACGGGGCGATGGTCACGCGGTGCCACCCGTATTCCCCCTCCGCGGACGGAGAGACTCGTTCGGGACACGGCCCCGTCCACCTGCACCACATGGGCAGAGGCGGAGCGACTGTCCTGGGCCTGGATAACGGCGCCCGCACCGTCGACGCCTACTTACCCTCGATGGGTGTTCGGGCCGAGACTCTCGGGGCCATTCAGTCGCTGCTCTGGGCGCCGGGCTTACAGATACCCCCGGCTCTCTGAGCCCAGCGTGCGACCTACTCTTCCCGATCGAAGTCGTATTTCTGCTCTTGTGACGGAGGAAGTTACGGCCGGGCGGCGGGCTGTGTCAACGCCGCCTACACCTGCACCGCCTCGCGGCCGGGGCGGGCGCGTTCCGTCGCGATGATCGCGAGCACGCGGTCGATCGTGCCGCCGAGGTCGCCGTCGATGTTTTCGACGACGTGGTCGAACCCCTCTTGCGCGGCGATCTCGTGCTGCGTCGTCTTCATGCGCTGCTGGATGTCAGTTTCGTCCATCCCGCGTTCGCGCATGCGCGTCTCCATCTGCGCGAGGTCGTCTGGGATGATGAAGATCAGCAGCGCGCCGGACAGTCGCTCACGCAGGATCTCGGCACCCTGGATGTCGACACGCAGGATCACGTCGTTGCCGGTCGCGAGCGCGCGGCGCACCTCTGAGCGGGCGACGCCTTTCATGTCGGCGTAGACCTGGGCGTGCTCCAGCATCTCGCCGGCCTCGACGTTGCGCTGGAACTCGGCGGCGGTGACGAAGCGGTAGTCGATGCCATCGACCTCGCCCTCGCGTGGGGCGCGGGTGGTGAGGTTAACGGGCGTGGCGAAGGGTTCGCCGCGTTCGTGGATGGCGGTGATCACGGTGTCTTTACCGGCGCCCGAGGGCCCGGAGATGACGACGATCAGTGGCGGTACGGTCTCCGCGGGCAGTGTGTCTGCCTATCCGCCTCGCATGGTGCCGACGCGGCCGGCGAAGGTCTCCGGTGTGATCGCGATCAACGCCACTTCAGCGTCGTCCATGCTCACGACCGCCTTCGTACGGCGGCCGCTCGTGAGGTCGATCGAGCGACGCTCTTTCTTGGCTTGCTGCACCAGACGTTTGATCGGGGCGGATCCCGGCGCGGCAACCGCGACCACGCGATTGAGCGCGAGGAAGTGATCGAAGCCAACATGAATCAATTCTGTGGACATGGCTACACTCCGTCCGTTGGAGGAAGGCCCAGGCGGGAAAGCTCCTCCCAGAACTCAGGATACGACACGTTTACCGCATTCGCGCCATCGATATCTGACTCTCCGGCCGCGAGCATCGCCGCGACGCCTGCCAGCATCGCGAGCCGGTGATCGCCCGCGGAGTCGACACGGGCGGCCCTCAGTTGAGGCGAACCCGCTCCCCGAACGACGAATCCATCTGTCTGTTCTTCGATCTCCACGCCGAAGGCGCGCAGCACCGCGCCGGTCGTCGCCACGCGGTCAGACTCCTTCACTCGCAGTTCCTCGGCGTCGCGAACGACTGTCTCGCCCTCCGCGACTGACGCAGCGAGTGCGATCAACGGCAGTTCGTCGATCATGCGTGGGATCAGCGCGCCGCCGACCTCGACGCCGTGTAGCCGCGATGAGCGCACGACGATGTCCGCGACCGGTTCGCCACCGGTGAGGCGCTCCTCGAGCAGTTCGATGTCCGCGCCCATCTCCTGCAGCACGTCCAGCAGGCCGCTGCGCGTCGGATTGATGCCGACGCCGGTGAGGGTCAGTTTGGCGTCCGGGTGAATCGTCGCAGCCACGATGAACGCGGCTGCCCCGGAGATGTCCCCGGGCACGCTGACATCAACGGCCCGAAGATCGCCGTCCGGAGGTGTGATCGTGATCGCGGGGCCCTCCGACTGCACCTTGACGCCCATTGCCGCGAGCATGCGTTCGGTGTGGTCGCGAGTTGGATCCGGCTCGATCACCAGCGTCTCGCCGTCGGCGGCCAGCGCTGCGAGCAGCACGGCCGATTTCACCTGCCCGGAGGCGACGCCGGTCTCCACGCGCAGGCCACCGGCGATAGGGCCGCCGTGGACCACGATTGGCGGCAGCGTTCCATCGGCCCTCGCCGTCACGTCCGCGCCGAGCGCGGTGAGCGGGCGCACGATGCGGCCCATCGGTCGTCTGCGCAGCGACTCGTCGCCGGTCAGCACAGCCTGCATCGGCAGTCCCGCGAGCAGGCCGGCGAGCAGGCGCATCGTGGTGCCGGAGTTACCGCAGTCGATCACGTCGTCGGGTTCGGTGAGAGTCGCGCGACCGCGCCCGTTCACGATCAGCGTGCCGTGTTCGGGTTCGTCGATGTCGACGCCAAGCGCGCGCATGGCCGCGAGCGTCGCGCGCGTGTCCTCGGCGTCGAGGAAGCCGGTGATGCGCGCGTTGCCGGTTGCGAGGGCGTTGAACATCAGCGCGCGGTGGGTGACCGATTTGTCGCCGGGGACGGCGATCGTGCCTCGCAGTTGTCCGGCGGTGCTGATCGTGACGTGGTCGTTCGGGCGCCGGTCCTGTGCCATCGCGGGCTACTCCCGGCGCGTCACGCGCGCCTTGCGCTCGAGCTCCTCGACGCGTGCGTCGCTGGCGGCCGTGAGGTCGCGCATCTTGCTGGCCAGTGCTTCACCCATGAAGAGGTTGGCGATCTCCGTCCGCGGGATCGGCGCCATCTTCTCGTCGATCTCCTGGCGTCCCACGTTGCCGGCGCGGTAGCCGGTGTAATCCCAGTGGGCCTCTGCGATGTAGCGGAAGAATTCCTCTTCGCCATCCTTGTCGCTGAGACGCTCCTGCAACCCGAGCAGTGCCTCTCGGTAGCGTTCGATCCAGTGGATGATCTGTGTGCGGTTGGTGATTGCGATGTCGAAGGCGACGTTCGGCTCGGTCCCGGTGAGGCGGGTCATGTCCTTGAAGCCGCCAGCAGCCAACTCCGAGAGTTCCGGCCATGCCTCCGACTCGTGCACCATTGTGAAGAGCGCGGTCGCGGCCATCAGGGGCAGGTGCGAGATCGCGGCGACGTAGGCGTCGTGCTCCTCCGCGTCCATGAACATTGGCGTCGCGCCCATCGTCTCGACGAGGTTGCGAATCGTCTTCAGCGAGCCCTCGGAGGCGTTCGCCATCGGCACGATCGCCCAGCGAGCGTCCTCGAAGAGCGAGGCGTCGGCGAAGGCCGGGCCCGACTCAGTCTTGCCGGCCATCGGGTGACCGCCGATGAAGGAGACGGTGCGGGGCAGCTCGCTCTTCGCCCAGGTCAGGACCTCGGCTTTGGTGGAACCGGTGTCGGTGACGATCGCACCGCTCGTGAGCGCCGGCGCGATATCGGTCATCAGCCGTCGCATCGACAGCACGGGCGTCGCCAGCACCACGAGCGAGGCATTCTGTACCGCTTCGCGCGGATTGCGCATCCCGCAGTCGATCGCGCCGATCTTCTCGGCACGCTTGAGGTGGCCGGACGAGTCGTCCGAGCCCACGATCTCCAGATCTGTGATCCCCGATTGCTCCCGCATCCGGAGGCCGATCGACGCGCCGATCAGCCCGGTGCCGATGATTGCTATACGTGGCATGGAGGGCTCTCCCCTGCGCAGCGGGAACGTTGGGCGCTGATCCTAGCACGCACCATCGGCGGCGATCAGGAGCGCAAATTCCACATTCGCCTCGTTCGCCGGCGGACGCTCAGTGTGCCGCTCGACGAGTGCGCGCACCTGCTCGCTGCTGTCTGCGCGACGAAGCAGCTCCGCCCCCTCCCGCGCGTGGTGCCGCAGCGCCCACATCGCCCTGCGCTAACGCATGCCACGCGGCGAGGCCAGCCGGTCGAGGAGGTGCAGGGAGATGCTCTCGAGGATCGCGAAGAGCGCCCGCTCCCAGACTCACGGCTGGCCCTTTGCGACGTCGTGCAGCAGGGCGGCGGCGAGCAACGGTCGCGAACCTCCGTCGCGTGCGAGCTCTCGCATTACGCAGATCGAGTGTGTGCGGTCGCGAGGGTGTATGCGCAGGAACAACTCGAGCTCGGCGCTGGTCAGGAGGGTGGCGAAGGCCTCGGCGTCGGCCGGCCCGATCGTCGTCCTCAGCCCTCGCAGCACCTGCCCGACGCGGTAGCGGGCGGTGGCGAGGGGGTTAGCCAAAGCGGATCGGCAGGCTGTCGCCGACGAACAGCTCGAGGAAGAAGTCGACGATCGGCGCCATCAGCTCGAACAGCGGGCTCGAGTTCGTGAGGAAGGGCATCAGGATCAGGATCATCAGGATGCCCGGCATCCACGGTGCGGCGCGTTCCAGCGGCTGCGAGAGCTCGCGCGGCAGCAGTCCGACCGCGACGTTGAAGCCATCGAGGGGGGCGAGTGGGATCAGGTTGAAGATCGCGAGCAAGATGTTGATCAGCACGATCGTGCCGAGGAAGAGTCCGACCATGTTGCCGGTGCTGTCCGTGGCGAAGCTCGCCAGGTTGTCGACCGCCGATGGGAGCACGAATGGGTGCAGGCCGGGCACCATCCCGGTCTTGATCGGGATGCCGGCGAGGCCCGCCATCATCAGGTTCGAGAGCGGCCCGGCGCTCGCGATCATCGCCAGCGACCGCTGCGGGTTGCGTGTGTTGTACGGGTTGATCGGTACCGGTTTCGCCCAGCCGAACCCGATGATCAGGATCATCAACGAACCGATCGGGTCGAGGTGCGCTCGCGGGTTGAGTGTGACGCGGCCGAGCGAGCGCGGTGTGCGGTCGCCGAGCCGGTCTGCGGCGTAGGCGTGCGAGAACTCGTGAAACGAGAGGCTGACGAGGATCGTGAAGACGAACGCGCCGACCACGGTCACGAACGCCATCGGCGCGTCGTCGATGACGGAGAAGTAGCGAAGAATCACGAATTGAGGGCAATCACCGATCAAGGATAGCAGCGCGCGACGTTGACATGATTTTGGACTGCTCCGTATCGTGAATGGGCCCGTTGCACGGGCACCCGGATCGGACTGGCGGGGTCCGAGACGCACGATGGCGTAACCATGGGTCGATTCCGCCTCCGCTCGCTGCTGCTCGTTGCCCTCGCGGTGACCGCGTTTTCCGTCTCCGCGCTCGTCCTGCGAGGCCTGCCTGAGCGCACGTCGGACGGTGAGACGGCCTCCACTCAGACGGTGCTTGTCTATGCGCAGTTTGGGTTCACCGCCGACAGCGTCTACACGGCCTCGGCCGGCGACCCGACGCGGTGGGAGCTGATTACGACGGTCGCGCACGCCGATGGCTGGGGCATCAATCCGGCACCCTCGATGGCCGGCACGCTCGTCGCGTACACGGTGCTGCCGTCGGGCAGTGGACGCGGTGCGCCGGCCGAGCTGTGGCTGTTTGATCTCGCAAGTGGCACGGGCACGCGACTGGCGCGCGACGCCGATCTCTTCGTCGCGCCGCTGTTCGGGCCGGGGGGCGACTACCTCGTCTATCGCAGCTTCGGCCCGGACGGCGAGCAGCGACTCTCGCGGGTCGACCTTGGGACGCGCGCGCGGCGCGTCGTGCACAGCTACAGCGGCGACTTTGGCGTCTTCCCCGTCGCGCAGGAAGCGGGCGGCGACGTGCTCTTCGTGCAGCTCTCGACTGCGGGCACCGACCTCTACCGCGTCGATGGTGCGGGCGAGGTGACGATGCTGCTGCATGCGTCCGATGAGATCGCCCGCGACTGGCAGCTCTCGCCCGATGGACGACTGATCTCCTACCTCGCACCCGTGCGCGCCGGCGAACGCATCGTGCACCGGCTGCACGTCGCTTCGATCGCCGATGGTGACTCGCTGATCGAGGCGGATGGGCCCTCCGAGCAGTTCGCGCCGGTGTGGGATGCGAGTGGGCAGGCGCTGACCTACGGCCGGGAGGCGTACCCGGCGGCGACCGCCTCGGCGGCCACGATCTCGCTCGCTGATGGTGCCGTCACGGCGCTGGCTGCGCCGGAGCAGGGCTTCGACACGCCGCTCGGCTGGAGCCCGGACGGGCGCTACCTCGCCGCGCGCACCTTCGACGGCAGCAGCGCGTATGCACCGGGGACGGAGTCGCTGGTGTTGATCTCCGTGGACGGTGAGCGCCTGCCCGTCACCGGCAACAGCGAGTTGACCTTCCTCGGCTGGTTGGCGCGTGGCTAGGAGCGGCCGAGGGGCGTTGCTCGCACTCGCCGCCACGGCGGGGCTGCTCGCGGTTCTCGCGTTTGCGCCGAGCGCCCAGCAGCACGCCAGCGCCTGCGCGTTCCTGCGCACGCCGACAGCGTACGAGGCGGAGCAATCACGGCTCACCTACCTGGCGACGATCGACGCCGTCTCGCTGAACGCGCTCTTCCCCGGCGACCTCGTATTCAGTTTGCCGGCCGTCGAGGTCGGGCCTCGCGGTGCACGCTCAGCCGGTCTACATCGCGTGCCGTCAACGCTGTTGAAGTCGATTGCGTGGGAGGAGTCGACGCTGACGATGGCCTCACGCGCGACGAAGTTCGAGTCGATCGGCTCGGCGCTCGTTTCCTTCGACTGCGGGTATGGCGTGATGCAGGTGACGACGGGGATGACGGTCGCGCTGGGCGGCAGCAACCGGCCCAGCGCTGACCAGGTGAAGATCGCGACCCACTACGGCTACAACATCGCTCGCGGCGCATCGATTCTCGCGGAAAAGTGGAACGCTGCGCCGGAGACCCGTCCGGTCGTGGGCACCGACACGGCCGCGAACCCGGAGCTGATCGAGAACTGGTACATGGCGACGTGGTCGTACAACGGCTTCGCCGGCTCCGGGTCGTTCTCATCGAATCATCCCTCCGACCCAACCTTTGGCGCGTGGCCGCGTGAGGCGTACCGCTGTGACGGCACGCAGTCGAGGCGGCGCTACCCCTACCAGGAGCTGGTCTGGGGCTGCATGGCGTCCCCGCCGACGCGGGACGATGCGCTGCTCTGGCAGCCGGTCGCCGCCTCGCTGCCGGATCTCTCGCAGCCGCGCTTCTTCGACCCGCTCTCGCTCGCGAACTGGGTCTTCCCGTACAGCGCGATGGACCTGCCGACGCCCTCGCCGGTGCACCTCGACGTGGCTCCGACGCTGGAGCCCGGCATCCGTGAGCGCGTGCTCGGCGTGCCGAGGCTGGAGGTCGATGAACAGACGGTGCTGATCCGGCTCAACGGGTTGCCGCAGGACCAGTTCGCGACCGTGCGGCTGACGAACCTCGGCGTCGGCATCGTCTCGTGGATCGCTAAGCCGGAAGCGGCGTGGATCGTGACGGACCCGCCCGGGGGGGTCTCGCTGGGCTTCGGTGTCGCCTGTCCCGTGCCGGACTGCGAGCGTCCCGGCGAACTGACGCTGACGGTGAACCCGACCTTGCTGCAGAGCACGTCGAGCGTTGGCATCCTGCGCATCGTGCCGGTGAACGGTTCGTCGCCGACGGCGATCATCCGCATTGAGATCGATGCCGACTTCGAGGTCGCCGCGCCGGGCACCAGCCGCGCCGACTAGCCCCTGCGAGGGCGCAGCGCCCGTCTATACTCGGATAGAATTCGCCTCAGCATTCACCGAGGGCACGACGATGATCCAACGCTGGCTCGAAGCTGTGCGGCGCAATCACGCGCTGGAGCACGCCACGGTGGCGGTACTGCTGGCTCGCCGCGGGCCGATGCGACTGGTCGGCCGCGCGAGCGGGGATGGCTTCTTCATCTTCGGCGACATCGACGAGGCGGATCTGACGGAGAGCGCGAACGAGGCGCTGCGGCGGATGCAACGGGGCGAGAGCTCGCTCGCTGTCTCGCCGCTCTGCGGCACAAACATCGCGGTCGCCGGGCTGATGGCCGCCGCCGCAGCGACGGGCACGCTGGCAAGCGGGTGCGACAGCGGTGGCCGCTTCGGCAACGCCTTCGCCGCCGCGATGCTAGCCGTCGTAGCCGCTCAACCGGTCGGTCGGCTGGTGCAGAAGTACATCACGACGCGCGCGGACCTCGATGCCGTCGAGGTGGTCGGGACGAAGTCGGTCTTCGGTTCGCTCAAGAAGGTGCACACGCGCGAGATCAGCGCCTAGCGCTCGACCTCACGGCGGGCTCAGTCCTCGATGCCCATGCGTTCACGCGGTCCGGCGTGAGCCGGATCATCGGGCGTCCGTCGAGGTTCATCGAGCGGTACTGCGGGTACTTCTCGCGCAGCACGCGAAGCGCCTCGGTGTACTCCTCACCGGACTTAATCACGCTGGCGTCGCCGCGCACCATCACCCACGCGAGCTGCGACCAGTCGTCGCTGTAGCGGTCGATCATCAGCGCGACGCTCGGATTGGCCTCGATGTTGCTCAGCCGTTGGAGCCGGGTCGTGCGTTTCGGTTTCTGGTCGACCACACTGTAGAGGTGGTCGCCGACCAGCGCGAAGCAGATCGGGATGATGTGCGGTGCGCCCTGCTGGTCTACCGTCGCGAAGCGCCCGACCGGGGCCTCTGCGACGAAGCGGCGGGCCGGCCCGGTCAGTGCCATGCGCGGGCGGGCATCAGTCGTCGAATGCGGTCAGCGAGGCGACGGTCGCCTCATCGAGTCGCCGCACGAGTGCGGTCACAAGCTCGACCGCCTTCACGTAGTCGTCGCGACTGATGATGCCGTTGTGGCTGTGCAGGTAGCGCGCGGGCACCGTGATGTTGATCGTCGGCGCACCGCCACGCGAGCGTTGAATCGCCGAGCCGTCCTCGCCGTAGCCGGTGAGCACGTTGAACTGCAACGGGATGCCGGCCTGCTCGGCGACATCGATCACGAGGTCGCGCAGCTTGAGGTTGGGCAGCATCGATGAGTCATGCAGGAAGATCGCGGGGCCGCCCCCGATCTTCTCCTGCGCCTCGTCGACGGTGGCGCCGGGGTAGTCGCCCGCGACGCCGACTTCGAGGCTGAGCCCAACATCCGGGTCGACCTGGTAAGCGCTGGTCTGCGCGCCTCGCAGGCCCACCTCCTCCTGCACGGTGGCGACGCCGATCACCGTGTTCGGGTGGTCGCCGGAGGCGGCGAGCGCGTTCATCGTGCCCATCATCAGGGCGACGCCGATGCGGTCGTCCCACGCCTTCGAGAGCAGGAGGTCGCCGCCGGCCATCGGCGCGAATCCAGAGTCGGGCACCACCGGGTCGCCGGGGCGAATGCCGAGCCGCTGCTCGGCGTCCTCCTTGCTACTCGCGCCGACATCGAGGAAGAGGTCTTCCTTCTTGAAGACCTTGCCGCGCGCCTCGGGCGTCATCACGTGCACCGTCTTGATACCGGTAAGCGCGGGCACGGCGCCGTCGCGCGTGAGGATCTGCCATCGCTGGTTGACCAGCGCCTGGTCGAGCCAGCCACCGAGCGTCTGGAACTTCACGAAGCCCTCGTCCGTGACGCGCCGGACGAGGAGTCCGAGTTCGTCCATGTGCGCGGCGAACATCACGCGCGGGCGGTCGGACGAACCTCGGAGGGTGGTGATCAGCGAGCCGAGTGCGTCCGTTTCGATGGAGGTCGCGATCGGCGAGAGCTCGCGGCGCACGATCTCGCGCACGGACCCCTCGAACCCGGTCGGGCCGGGGGCGGTGGTCAGCTCTTCGAGCAGGCGGTCGATCTCGGTAGTGTTCGGGTCAGATGTCATGGCGCGGAATATACCGCGCGGGTCGCGGCTGTGCCCGGTCACGGCCTCACGTCCACTAATATCTCGGAGTAGTCGGTCGGAGCGCGTTCCGGCCGCATCCTAAGAGGGCACGAATGACTACCGACAGCTCAGGTGCCCCGGATCCGATTGACCTGGGCGATCTCACGGTGGTCCTGAACCTGTCCGACCTCGCTCAGTCCGTGGATTTCTACACCCGCCTCGGGTTCGAGCGGACTGAGGTGCACGGGCATGATGGCGAGCGTCCGATCAGCTCGAAGGACAACCCGAACTGCGCGACGTTCCGTGCCGGGCGGCAAGAGGTCCATCTCATGCGTATCGGCATGAACATGTTGAATTTCGCGGTCGGCGAGCCGAAGGCTGTGATGGCAGAACTGCAAGCCAGGGGTCTCGAAGCCACCCCGGCCGGGCCTGACGACTCAGGCACGAGCCTGGCCGACCCCGACGGCAACATCATCTACATCATGAAGCGGCCACCTCCCGGTTCGTGATCTGAGCGACGGGGAAGGCTTGCCTCGCGCGAGTTCGCGGCTCGGCGCGGCTACACTGTGACGCGGCACGATGGCCCCGTAGCTCAGTGGATAGAGCGGCGGATTTCTACTCCGAAGGTCGGGGGTTCGACTCCTCCCGGGGCCGCCACTACCAACTCCCACGCATCGACGGCAGAGATGAGGGATGGGCGAGCGAGGCGCGAAGTATTCAGAGGATGTCGGGGAGTTCGCAGAGCAGATCGTTGACGAACTGAGCGAAATCGGCGAGATGACGTGGCGTAAGATGTTCGGCGGCGTCGGCGTCCTCGTCGACGAGAAGATATTCGCGCTGATCGACTCCGACGCCCGCCTGCATCTGCAGGTCGATGACTCGAACCGCGCCCGCTACGAGGCGGTTGAGGCCGAGAAACACTCGCGGATGCCGTACTTCACGGTTCCGGAGGACGTGGTCGAGGATAACGCGGCGCTGACGGACTGGGCATCGCAGTCCGTCGCGATCGCTCGCACTGGCTAGCTGCCGCCCGCATCTGGGCCGCGCTATCATCGCCGCCTATCCGGTCAACGAGGGAGCGACGTGACGGTAGAGCGGCAGCGCGCGCTGGACGATGTGCGGGTGATCGACCTCTCGACGTCGGTTGCCGGCGCGTGGTGTACGCGGTTGCTCGCGGACTTCGGCGCGGACGTGATCGCCGTCGAGCCGCCCGGTGGTAGCCGACTGCGCTCGTTGGGGCCGTTCAGCGAGGATGGAACGAGCATCCTCGCCAGCTACGTACTCGCGAATAAGCGCTCGATCATGCTCGATGTCGAACACGCGCAGGGGCGGCGCGCGCTCTCCGCGATGGTGCGCAATTCCCAGATCGTGGTGGAGAGCGGTACCCCCGGAACGATCGACCGATGGGGGATCGGACTGGACCAGCGCGACGAGTTGTGGCCGAAGCAGACGCTGGTCTCGATCACGCCGCACGGGCAGGACGGGGGGCGCGAACACTTGCCGGGCAATGACCTGACGGCCTACGGATACTCCGGGTGGGCCGCGGCCAATGGCCTCGCCGATCGCGAGCCGCTGAAGGGCAGCGGCTACACCGCCTCCTACCTCGCGGGCGTGACTGCCTACGCGGGGGCCGTGACGGCGCTCTGCTACAGCGACGAGCACCCCGGCGAGGGCCAACACGTCGATGTCGCGGAGTCGGAGGCGGCAGGGATCGTCTTCGCGCCGGGGCTGGTTGCCACGCAGCATGCGGGCGCGGTGACAGGTCGCAAACAGCAGATGGACCTGATCTCCGGCCCGGTGCCGGTGCGCGATGGACACTTCGCGCTGACGCTCAGCCGCGCTCACTTCTGGCGTGACGCGATGAACGTGCTGGGCCTTGAAGTGCTCTCCGCCGACCGCCGTTTCGACTCCGGCTGGTACCGCATGCAGCACCGAGACGAGTTCGTGCCGGTGGTGGAGGCGCGGATGGCCGAGCGCGACAAGATGGAGCTGTTCGACGCGCTCGGCGCGCTGCGCGTGGTCGCAGGTCCGGTGCTCGACACTGCCGAGCTGAGCGAGAACGAGCACCTGCGCTCTCGCGGCAACCTCGTACGGCCGACGGACACGGATGAGGGGCCACACTTCCCCGGTGCGCCGTTCCGCATGTCGGAGACGCCGTGGGCACTCGATCGCGGAATGCCACGAGCGGGGAAAGACTCGGCGCGCGTGCTGCGCGATGCGGCCGACTACATGGACGACTGGATCGGCGGCCTCGCCGAGCAGGGAGTGCTGGGCTGATGGGCGGGCCACTCGAGGGTGTCCGCGCGATGGTGCTCACGCAGGCATGGGCCGGCTCGCTGAGCACGGAGTTGCTGGCTCTGATGGGCGCGGAGGTGGTGCAGATCGAGGCTCGCCGTCGTCTTGACTCATGGCGCGGCAGCTATGACGGTCCGATTCCGGCGGGCCTGCGCGCCGTGCCGAGCGCGACGCATGCGTGGAACGTCAGCCCGAACTTCAACGCGGTGAACCTGAACAAGCAGGAGATCACGCTCGACCTCCAGACGGAGGAGGGTATCGAGCTGTTCCGGAGGCTGATCCCCCACGCCGACATCATGGTCGAGAACTTCTCGCCCCGGGTCGTCGGCAACCTGGGCATCGACTACGAAGCGCTGAAGGCGATCAAGCCGGACCTGATCATGTGCAGCCTCTCCGCGTACGGCGCGGACGGGCCGTGGCGCGACATCCCGGGCATCGGCGGGACGATCGAGCCGACCTCCGGGCAGTCGGCGCTGCTCGGCTACGTCGACGGCGCGCCGCTCAACTCGGGACGGATGTTCCCGGACGGCGTCGCCGGGACATACGGCTTCGCCGCGCTGGTGACCGCGCTGCATTACCGCAACCGCACCGGCCGCGGCCAGTACATCGACCTCTCGATGCAGGACGCCAACTACGGCCTGATCGGCGACGCCGTGCTTGAACAGACGATCACCGGCAATGTGCGGCCGAGGATGGGCAACCGGCACCTCACGTTCGCGCCGCACGGCATCTACGCGGCGCTCGGCCAGGACGACGGCGGCGAGCAGTGGGTGGCGCTGGCCGCCGAGTCCGCCGGGCAGTGGGCCTCGCTCTGCGGCGTTGCCGGGCGCCCCGAGTGGGCGAGCGACCCGCGCTTCACCACGAACGAGGCGCGCAAAGAGCACGAGGACGACCTCGACGGCGTGATCGGGGCGTGGATCGCCGAGCAGCAGCGTGATGAGGTCGTCGCTGCACTGCAGGCCGCCGGGGTGATCGCCGCGCCGGTACTCGATGGGTTCGAGGTGGCGGCGGACGAGACTTTCCGCGCTCGCGGGTACGTGCAGGACATCGACCATCCGGAGGCGGGGACGCACGCGCAATTCACCGCGCCGTTCCGACTCTCGGGGACGCCGCTGGACCCGGCCCGGCCCTCGCCGCTGATGGGCGAGCACTCGGAAGAGGTGCTCGCGCGCTTCCTCGACATCGACCACGACGAGTACGAACGGCTGGTGCAGCTGGGGGTGACGGGCGAGGGCCCGCCCCCCGGGTACGAAGGGACCGCAGGAGCATGACGAACGAACACAGTGAGGTCACGCACGAAGAGGTCACATACGAACTGGTCGGGCATGTCGCCCGCATCAGCCTCAACCGTCCGCAGTACCGCAATGCACAGAACCGGCTGCTGCTGGAAGCGCTCGACGACGCGATGGAGCGCGCAGAGGAAGACACCGAGGTGCGCGTGATCGTCGTGCGAGGCGAAGGCGAATCGTTCTCGGCCGGCCACGACCTCGGTACGGCGGAGGAACTCGCCGACCTCGAACAGCGGCCGTACGAAGAGGGGCTGCGCGGGCGTTACAAGCGCAGCTGGGACCGCAACGTCGAAAACACTTTGCGCTGGCGTAACGTCTCGAAGCCGACGATCGCGGCGGTACACGGACACTGCATCTTCGGCGGCTGGATGATCGCTTCCGCGATGGACGTGATCTTCGCGGCGGAGGGCGCGCAGTTCCTGGCCTCCAACTTTCAGTACTTCTCCGTGCCCTGGGACATCGGCGGGCGCAAGGCGAAGGAGCTGCTCTTCGAGGCACGCTTCATCAGTGGTACCGAGGCGCACGACCTCGGCCTCGTGAACCGCGTCATGCCGGCCGACCAGCTCGAGGCCGAGGCGATGAGCTACGCCGAGCGCGTCGCGCAGAACGACCCGTTCCAGCTGCGGATGACGAAACTGGCCGTGAACCAGGTGCAGGACGCGCAGGGCTTCAGCGCCCACATCAACGCCGCACACGCCCTCTTCATGCTGTCCAGCATCGGCGAGGGCGACCCGGCCGCCGCGCTGCCCGATCGCGAACGCACGCATCGACGCCCGATGGTGCAGCGAGCGTTGGACAACCAGAAGCTGACTGAGGAGCGCGCAGGGCGCTAGACTCCGAGCGCGCCAGCAGGCGCCGGAGGAGAGGGACCGGACACATGGGTGAGGTAGAGCAGAACACGCAGCGCCGGACGCTCAAGCTGGGACTGACCGCCCACGATCCTGAACGCACCTGCCCGGGCTTCGTCCTGTATGCGCCGATGTTCGGTGACGGCGAGATGTACCTGATCGACATGCAGGGCAACGACGTCAGAACACTACAGATGCCGTATCCGCCGGGACTGTGGGGGTACGTGTTGCCGAACGGCAACATCTTCTATGGCGGCAAGGTGAAGAACGACGAGACGTGGGACCGATTCCCGGCCTGGCGACTCTTCAAGGGTGGCGTGATGGCGGAGGTCGACTGGGACGGCAACGTCGTCTGGGAGCATGGTGACATCAACCACCACCACGATGCGCGTCGCACGAAGTCGGGCGGGGCGATCTACCTGGCGAGCGAGCCGATGCCAGAGGATCTCGTGCGGCGCGTGCAGGGCGGCGTCGCTGGTACCGGCCACGACGAGATGTGGGCCGATGTGATTGTGGAGGTCGACGCGGCGGGGAACCGCGTCTGGGAGTGGCACATGCAGGAACACCTCGATGTCGACCGCCATCGCCTCACCTTCAACGATATTCGCCACGAGTGGTCGCACGCCAACACGGTCGTGCCGCTGGACGGTGACCGCGTGATGGTGAGCATGCGCAACGTCTCGACGGTCGCGATCATCGACAAGGCGACGGGCGAGTTTGAGTGGGAGGTCGGGTCGCCGATGATCTCGCAGCAGCACGACCCCTCGATGCTTGAGAACGGGCACGTGCTCGTCTTCGACAACGGAGGCTATCGACCGGATGTGCCGCTCCCGTTTTCCCGTGTGATCGAGCTCGATCGATCGGACAGCAGCATCGGGTGGGTCTATCGAGACCCGTCGCCGCTGTCGTTCTTCAGCCCGTACATCTCAGGCGCTCAGCGGCTCTCGAACGGCAACACGCTGGTGACCGAGGGCAACTCTGGACGCATCTTCCAGGTGACACCGGACCGCGATGTTGTGTGGGAGTACACCAACCCGCATTTCCACACTCAGCCGGCCGGGCAGGTCGTGAACTGGGTCTTCCGGACGAGGCACTACGACGCGAGTGAGATTCCGGGATTGAGCTGAGGCCTGCGGCGGCAGCCGAGGCGCGCTAAGAGATTGGTGCGGGTGCGGGCTCGCCCTGCTGGCGGTGGTAGGCGTTGTTGAAGACGGCGTAGGCGCCGCAGCGGGTGCAGTCGACCTCGTTGCCGTAGCAGCAGAACGGCTTGTCGAAGTTGCCGCCTTCGCCCATGTAGAGCGGCAGCATGTTGCGCATGTGGCAGTTCTCGCCGTTTTCGCCGGTCGACTCAATCGCGCGGCCGGAGAGCATCATATCCAGCGCGCCGACGTTCGATTTCACGACGTCCGGGTACTTCTCTTTGAGCGCGATCACCCGTTTCACGACGGGGTCCCGCTCAGCGAGGTCCTTCCACGCCATCGGGCCGTGGTCGCCCTTGGTTGGGACGTAGAAGGTGAAGGCGACGCCGGTGACCGGCCAGTCCTTCACCTCCTCGATGAACTGCTCGACGCCATCCTGGTTGGCCTCCGTGACCGTCATCTGGAGGATCACGGTGGTGCCGTCGTCCGGGTCGCGGTCGGGCGAGAAGACGGATTCCTTCACCTTCTGGAAGACGCCTTCGCCGCGGATCGGGTCGTTCAGCTCCTCAGGGCCATCGAGGGAGACTGTGACGAGGTGGCCGGACGCGGAAGGGATGCCGTAGGTGCCGTTGGTGACGATCGAGCTGCTCTCGAAGAGTTGCATCGCCTCCATCACGAGTTCGCGCCGGATCATCGGCTCGCCACCCATGAAGAGCATCGACTGGATCTCGTGCTTGTCGCGGAGCACACGCAGCTGATGCAGCATTGTTGCGTCGTCCATGCGATCCTGCGGGCGGTTCGGGTTGCTGGCCCGGAAGACGAAGCAGTGCACGCAGTCGAGGTTGCAGATGTTCGTGACGTTGACGAGCGCCGAGCGGAACTTCACGTCGCCGAAGTCGGTCGGCTCACGCAGTTCTAGCGGTTGGGCTCCGGGCTTCGCCATACGGGGACTCTAGCACGTCGGTGATGCGATACCGTAGCTCGACCGCGGCGTTCAGCCCAGGCTGCCCGCGTCCCTCAGCTTGCCGATGCCCTCCCAGTCGTATCCGAGTTCCAGCAGCACCTCTTCCGTGTGCTGACCAAGTTCAGGCGCACCGGCCGTCGGTGCCCACGGGGTGCCGTGGAAGTCGACCGGGCTGGCGACCATCTTCGCGGGGCCGTCGGGGAGGGGGACGTCGACCCACGCGCCCGATGCCTCGACTACCGGGTCTGCGACCACCTCTGCGAGCGTCTGCACCGGCGCCCACCAGACGTTCTCGCGATCGAAGACCTCCGCCCACTGCTCGGCCGTGCGTTCGGCGAGCACCTGCTCGATCTCGTGGATCAGCGGGGCGGCGTTGATCGCGCGGTCCATCAGCGAGGTGAAGCGATCGTCCTGCATCCACTCCTCGTGCTCGACCGCGCGGCAGAAGTCCGGCCAGTGGCGGTCACCCTGGAGCATCAGCAGCCAGATCCATTTCCCGCCCTTGAGTTGGTAGCTGAGGATCAGCGGGTTCGGGAACGTATCGCGCTCCATCGGCTGCGGAGCCTCGCCGGTGCGCAGTGCGGTGTTGAGGTCCCAGGCCAGCGTGTAGACGCCCGTGCGCACGAGGGACGCCGTCACGAGTTGGCCCTCACCGCTGCGCTCGCGCGCGAAGAGCGCGGCGGCGACGGCACCGGCGGCCTGACTGCCCGTCGTGTGGTCGCCCATGCCGCCGCGCTGGAGCGGCAGGTCGGCGCCGGGTGCGGTGATCGCCGCAGCGACGCCGGCGCGCGCCCAGAACGCACCGACATCGAAGGAGGCGCGGTCCTCGTCGGGGCTGTCGAGACCGTAGCCGGTGACTTGCGCGTAGATCAGCCGCGGATTGCGTTCCTGCACCGAGTCGTAGTCGAGGCCCATGCGGGCGATCCCGCCGGGGCGCATGTTCGTGACGAAGACGTCCGCGTCGTCGATTAGCCGCTTCGCGATCTCGATGCCCTCGTCGGTGCGCAAGTTGAGCGTGATGCTGCGCTTGCCGCGGTTGTCGATCTCGAACGGCGGCGGCATGGCGGCGTCGTCGTCGCCGAATCCGGCCGCAAGACCGCGAAAGGGGTCGCCCTCCGCGGGCTCGATCTTGATCACCTCCGCGCCCCAGTCGCAGAGCACGACGGCCGCGGAGGGTCCGGCGACCCAGACGCCCATCTCCACGACACGAATACCTTCCATCGGACCGGGCATCAGGCACCTCCAGATTCGCCAGCGCGCATTCTACCCGCTGTCCGATGCGGATCGGCACAATCTGTGCCGATCCCTGATGAACGCACAGCGACCTGCCGCTGATTGAGGGTGCTGGGAGGCCCGATGCAATTCGCTGCGATCTGTGACGCCTGCCGGCTCGCGCTGGTCGACCGTGCGACCTCCGTGCAGATGATGCCGGGCGCGACCGTCGCGTCGTCCAGCGGACCGACCTTGCGCAGCGCCGGCTCGCCGGAAGCCTACTTCCTCTGCGATCGATGCACGCTGCACGTCACGAAGACGCTACGGGCGCTGACCAGCCAGTCACCGCAGGGAGCGCAGGCCGGCTAGCTCGCCCCGCCTGAGGCCGCCATCGAGAGCAGCTCGTCCGGCGAGATGCTGCCCGGCTCGTGGGTGCCTCGAGCGACATCGTTCGCCAGCCGCTGGACCAGGCGGTTGACCGGCGTCGGTACACCGTGCTCCGCGCCGATCAGCGCGATCTCGCCGTTCAGGTAGTCCGCCTCCACGTTGCCCGTGCCTCGCAGGATGCTCTGCCACGACGAACTGCCCTGGCGCGGCACGCCCGGGATCTCCGCGTTCTGGATGGCGGCGGCGCGGTTCGCGTTCAGCACCTCGGGAGCGACGCTCTCAATGCCGGCGGCCGCGTAGCACGCCTGCGCCTCCGCGGTCATCGCCCCACCCAGCTCGCGGTTGTCGACGCCCGGGCCGCAGACGACGAGGGCTGCGTTGCCGAGGTTGGTGAGGAGCTTCGTGTACTTCTTGCGCATCACGTGCTCGTCCGGCTCCGCGCGGAACTCGCTGGCCTCGAGCGCGCCGGTGACCGTCGTCGCGATCTCGTCCAGCCCCTCGGGGTAGCGCCCGCTGTCGAGCACGCCGAGCTTCGGTGCCGCGTGGACGATGATCTCGCCGGGCACCGTGTAGGTCGCGGGCATGTTGACGACGGTGCCGTAGACGCGGGAGAAGCGGCGCAGCGCCATGCGCTCGTTCGCGACGCCGTTTTGCGCGCAGAAGACCGGCACATCGCCCGCCGCGGCAGCGAGGTCATCGAGCGCGCCCGCCGTGTGTTGCGACTTCATCGTGAGGATCACGACATCGTCCTCGGTGAAGTCGATCTCGGAGAGGTGTCCGACACTGGGAATCTGCAACGTCTCGGTGCCTGCGGGGGTGACCAGGGTCAGCCCCTTTGTCTGGAAGGCCTCCAGTTGAGCGCCGCGCGCGATCAGCACGACGTCGTGCCCGTGGCGGTGCAACGAGGCACCGATGCCGCCGCCGATGCCGCCCGCGCCGTAGATGATTAGTCGCATGTCAGTGCCCCTCTGTGGCAGCGACAGACGTTAGCATGCTCCATAGGGTCACCGCGATTCGCGATCGATGTGGGATACTGCCGCTCGCTCAAGGGGGTACTCTCTGAACATTCCGAAGGAACGTGGAGGAGGAGCCTCGTGGCCAGTGCACAGGACATCTACCGGTCGAAGCTGAAGACCACCGATGAGGCGGCAGCGGCGATCCCGGACGGCGCGCTGATCGTGCAAGGCAATGCCGTTGGCGAGCCCCCGGGCATACTCGAGGCGATCGCGAAACGTGCGCTCGACGGTGGATTCAGCGAAGGCATCACGATGACCTCGCTGCTGCCGACCCCCGTCAGTGCCCGCACGATCCTCGCGCCCGAGGTGCGCGACGTGATCCGCTGGGAGTCGATGTTCGCCTCGGGCGCGGACCGCGCGCTGCTGGCGAGCGGACAGGCGGTCTACAACCCCGCGTTTTTCCACCAGATCCCGCGCATTTTCACGGAGTCGATGGACATCGATGTCGCGCTCGTTGCGGTCTCTCGCGTCGACAAGCACGGCTACATGAGCCTGGGCACCAACGTGGACACCAACGTCGCGGCGATTGCCAAGGCGAAGTACGTCGTCGCGGAGGTCAACCAGAACATGCCGCGCGTGCACGGCACCGGCTGGGTACACGCCTCCGAGGTCGACGCGATCGTCGAGCACGACGCCCCGCTGTTTGAGCTCCCGAACCCGCCCGACCGCGACGAGGACAAGGCGATGGGCGAGATGATCTCTGGGATGATTCCGGACGGTGCCTGCATCCAACTGGGCATCGGCGGTGTGCCGAACGCGGTCGCCAAGAGGCTGCTCGACCACGAGGACCTGGGCATTCACACGGAGATGTTCGTCGACTCGATGGTCGACCTGATCGAGACGGGCGTGGCGAACGGGACGCAGAAGACCTTCCACGCCGGCAAGGCGATCTACTCCTTCGCAGCCGGCACCCAGCGCATGTACGAGTTCCTGGACGACAACCCGTACATCGAGGCGCACCCGGTCTCGTACGTGAACTTCCCGCCGAACATCGCGAAGAACGACAACCTGATCTCGGTCAACTCCACGATCGAGATCGACCTCACCGGGCAGTGCTGCTCGGAGTCGATGGGCACGACGCAGTTCAGCGGCACTGGCGGCCAGCACGACTACGCCCGTGGGGCGTTCGACTCGAAGGGTGGCAAGTCGATCATCGCCTTCTACTCGACAGCGAAGAGCGGCACGGTCTCACGCGTCGTACCGACGCTGTCGCCGGGCGCGATCGTCACGACGCCTCGCACGGAGGTGCAGTGGCTCGTCTCCGAGTACGGGGCGGTGGACCTCAAGGGCAAGACGACGCGCGATCGGTCGCTGGCGATCATCGGGCTCGCGCACCCGCAGTTCCGCGACGAACTGGCCGCCGCCGCGAAGGAGCTGAACTACATCTAGCGCTGGAGATGCTTGCGAACAGGAAAGTGGGGCCGAGATGGCACTGGAACACATCGCACCCGAAGGCATTCACGAGGCGCAGGGGTACACGCACGTCGTGAAGATGGGAGCCGGGGCGCTCGCCTTCATCTCAGGTCAGGTCGGCATCGACGCCGATGGCCAGCTCGCCGGGAGCGACCTCGAATCGCAGGCGCGACAGGCGTTTGCGAATCTGGGAGCTGCGATCAGCGCCGTGGGCGCCACGCCTTCGGACGTCGCGAAGATCACGACCTACGTCGTCAACTACTCACCGGAGGCGCGGCCAGCTCTCTCGGCCGCCCGGGACGGCTTCTTCGGCGGCGACCCGCCCGCCAGCACGCTGGTTGGTGTGCAGGCGCTCGCCACGTCCGTGCTGCTCGTAGAGGTTGAAGCGATCGTCGCACTCGACTAGGTGCAGTCGGGGCGCTCGTCCGGCTAGGTCATCACCCTCGCGTAGGTGGCGGCGTCGAAGTAGTCGCGCCAGACGGTGATCTTGCCGTCGGCGTCGAGCTCGAAGACGCCATTGCATGGCAGGTCGACGTGCTTGTCGCCCTCGTCTGTCACATCGAGCCGCTCGGCGAAGACGACGTTGCCGTTGACGGCGATGTTCACTACCTGCCAGTCGGTCTTCGTCCAGCGGCCGAGAAAGCCCTCGACGGTGGCGCGCACCGCGGCCTCGCCGACGGCGGGCGAGCCGGGCATGTTGTGGTAAGTCGGCTCCGGGCCGAAGTAGGTCATCACCTCGTCCGGGTCGAGGTTGGCAAAGGCGGCACAGAAGTCGCGGATGATCTGCTCGGGGTCGCTGGCCATCGGATGCTCCTCGATCTCGCTCAAGCTCGCAAAAGTGCGGCTCGGAGGGCACTATGCGCATTGCGACGGTCGCGAGGCAAGGCCCCGAGGGACACTGCCGACTGAGGGGGCCATATGACCACGCCGCAGTACGAGTACGCGACGACCGGCGACGGCGTTCGCATTGCGTTCGTTCGAACGGGATCGGGCCCGCCGATTTTCATGGCACCGGGGATGGGCTCGACGATCGAGTTTGGCGCGTCACAGCCCGAATTCGTTGCAGGTGACGCGCTGTTCAATACCGGGCTGAGCGAGACCCACACTGTGATCCGATACGACATGCGCGGCTACGGGATGTCTGCCCGGGATGCGTTCCCGACCTCCGTCGATAAACTCGTCGCTGATCTGTCGGCGGTCGCCGACGCCGCAGAGTTTGACGAGTTCTCGTTGATCGGTCGCTCGCAGGAGGGGCAGGCGTCGATGGGGTACACGGCGAAGCACCCCCATCGCGTCTCGCGACTGATTCTCGTCGGCGCGTTTACGGAGTTCAACGAGCGCGAGCGTGCCACGGTGTCGACCCTGGCAGACCTGAGGCGCGTGAACTGGGGCGTCGCGTCAAGAATGCTGTCCGACATGTTCTTTCTCGATACGGAACAGGTGACAAGAAAGTTTGCGGAGCGGCAGCGACAGATAGCCGAGAGCGATGCCATTGTGGCACTGCTTGAACTGAACGCTGTGAGCAGCGTGAGAGAAGATCTTGAGCGGATACAGGCTCCAACGCTGGTCGTTCACAGTCGGGACGACCAGGCCGTGCCGTTCCACCACGGACGTGAGCTCGCAGCAGCCATCAAGGGCGCCCGTTTGATCACGTTCAGTGGTGATCACATGGTCACGACAGGTGCGCATCGCGAGGAGCTTCTTGCGCGATCGTGGAGTTCACTGGTGCGTCTGGTGCGCCGTCTGCAGAACCCGCTGTCGGCGGATTCCAGACGATCCTCTTCACTGACCTCGAGAGTTCGACCGCGCTCACACAGCGCCTCGGCGACGAGGGCGCGCAGGAGGTGCTGCATGGCCACAACAGCGCCGTCCGAGGTGCGCTCGAAGCGAATGGTGGCCGCGAGGTGAAGCACACCGGCGACGGCATCGTGGCGACCTTCCCCTCGGTGGTGGCGGCGGTGCAGGCGGGCATCACGATCCAGCGCGAGATGGCCGGTGCCGAGGTGTGAGTGCGCGTCGGCATCAACGCCGGGGAGCCGATCGCGGAGGACGATGACCTCTTCGGACTCTCGGTGATCAAGGCTGCACGCATCGGTGACCGCGCGGAGCCCGGGCAGGTGCTCGTCTCGCGCGTGGTGATGGAGCTGTGCGAAGGCAAGAGCTTCGCGTTCACCTCGATCGGCGACGTCACGCTGAAGGGCCTCGATGAGCCGGTGGCGTTGTACGCGGTCCAGGCGGGCTGATGACGGAGCGTCCGGCGCGGCATGTCAACGGGCAGGTACTGATCTCGGGTGGGCGACCGGGCCTGCGGCTGGAGGTTGCATCGGAGTTCCGGTTCCTCGGGCGGCTCGACATCGACCTCCCTGGTACCGATACGGAGGCGTTCATCTTCATCGATGAAGATCGGCCGTTCGCGCGTCGCAGCTTGATCGTGCAGTTCGAGGCCCGGCTGAGTCGCCGCGGCAAGCCGTATCACTACGACTTCGACGCGACGCTCGACCTCGGTGGCGAGCGGTACATGCATGAGGTGCGTTGCTCCAATCGCAGTGCGTTCCTGGAGTTGCGAGGGGCAGACTCAGACACGGCGCAGGTGGCGGCGTTTTGCGACCGAGTCGGCATCACTGTTCCGGAGGAGCGGGTGCACCAGCGCATCGTGCGGTTGGTCGATGACGGCAACGCCGAGGTACTGCTGATCTACCTGGAAGACGCGACGATCAGCGGTGCGAAGCGAGAAGAGATCGGCGAGGGGCACCACAGCATCGAGCGGTGGGGCAAGCTGGCGCCGGGATTCCTCAAACGGTCAGCTGCGGCGTTCACGGTGCTGTAGCGGCGTCGCGCGAGGCGACTTCCGGCTAACGGCCGTCGCGCGATAATGCGCCGATGGCCGGCGTCGAGCGCGGGCCTCAGAGGGGGCGACCGTGCTACGACTCGAGGCGACCGACGACTTTAAGGTGACGTGGGGTGACCCCGCGGATGCCGAGCTGCCGTGGATCTGGGATGAGATGCACACGCCCCGCCCACTGACCCCGATGGCGCAGCTGTTGGGTGAGTCATCCTCCTGGCAAACGTTTGGTGCGCGGCAGGCGGTCGTGAACGGATACCCGTTCATGGAGCGCCCGGTCGGCGGTGGCTTTCCGGCACCAGAGCGCTCAGAGCGCGGCGGTCGCACGGCGTCGCAGATCTGGCGCGAATTCTACGAGCCACGTGTGCGCGGCTTGTTCCAGGCGATCCGATGGCGAGACTACGCGGCAATGTCGACACCGGCGCTCGCTGGCCTGCTCGATCAGTTGGTTGATGACTACGGGCGCGGCCAGCACTACACGATGGTGCCGCTGTTCTTGCTGATGTTGGAGGCCAACCGATTCATCGAGTTCTGCGAGGAGCAGTTCGGCGATGACGGCGAGACGCTGGCGGCGACGATGCTACAGGGCGTCGCCAACGAGAGTGCTGAGGCTGGCGAAGGTCTGGCGGCGCTGGCGGCGATGGCGGCGCAGTCGGCTGAACTGGCCGCCGCGATTCGCGACGAGCGCTATGACGACATTGAGCGTTGCGCGGGCGGGCAGCAGTTCATGGCCGGGCTCACGGCATACCTGGACAGCTATGGCTGGCGCGCCGAGAGCTGGGGCGTCCTCGATCGGCCGACCTGGGCGGAAGACCCGTCGGTGCCGCTGGAGCTGATCGGCCGCTACCTCGCGGATCCGGGAAACTCGCCTTGTGTCGCCTACAAGCGAGCGGCACGACAGCGCGCGGAGGCGATCGTGGACGCACGCGAACGGCTGCCGAACAGGGTGCTGCGCGGCCGCTTCGACGAATTGCTTGGCGTCGCGGAGACGTACGTCCCCGTGCGCGAGGAGCGAGCGTTCTGGCAGCTCACGATCAGCGGAGTGATCCGCCTACCGCTGCTTGAGCTTGGTGACCGGTTCGTCGCGAGCGGTGACCTCAGCGAGCCGGACGATGCGTCCTTCCTCTACGTGGAGGAGCTACAGGCGTTGGCTGCTGGCACGTTGGACGGGGCGAAGTCGCTGGTTGCTCAGCGCCGCGCCGACTTCGCGTACCAGCACACGCTGCAACCTCCGGAGTACATCGGCGCGGCACCGCCACCGCCGCCTCCGGGCCTGCTGAACATGCGGATGGATACGCCGAACCCGGAGCCAGCCGGCGAGCCGCTGCCGGAGCGCACGCTGAAGGGAGTCGGCGCCAGCCCGGGCGTCGTCACGGCGCGCGCGCGGGTGATCGCGACCCTCGGGGAGGCCGGGCGGCTGGGGCAGGGCGAGGTGCTGGTCTGCCGCTCGACGGCTGCGCCGTGGACGCCGCTCTTTGCGGTCGCGGGCGCCATTGTCACGAACTCCGGCGGCATCCTCTCGCACTCCGCGATCGTCGCGCGGGAGTATGCCATCCCGTGCGTCGTCGGCACGCACGACGCGACCGATCAGATCGCCGATGGGGCGATGGTTACCGTCGATGGCCGCACCGGGACCGTCACGATCGACGGCTGATCTGGCGCCGTTGGGGTAGGGAAATCGCTCAAACCTCACACTGTGGATCTGAGTTTGTTCGCAACGGGAAAACCGGTGAGCGGGCGAGCTGAACTTTCGCCATCTAGGGGATTCTCCCTACGCGCTGCCCCACGGGCATTCCAAGAATTATGCCGATGGCTCCACGGCCGACATAAGGACGCCACAGAACCGGAGGTTTCATGACCGAGGCAGAGTTGATCCAACGCGTCCCGGCGATCGCCGGGACTTCAATCAAGGACACCGAGAACGTGCTTGACGGGTTCCGCCACCTCGTACAGGCGACGGTGCTGAGCGGCGACACGATCTCCAACCGCGGGCTCGGCAAGTTCAGCCGGTCATCGCGACGCGAGCTCAAAGTGCTGAACCCGCAGACCGGCATGCCGATGGATCTGCCGGCGATGCAGGTGGCCCACTGCTCAGCGAGCGCGAGCTTCAAGCGCGTAGTGCGTGCCTCCGAGGATGGGTCGGAGCTCGGCCGCGTGGCCTAGAGCCTGAGCCTACTGCCCGGCGCTTCCCCAGAGCCGCCAGACGCAGAGGGCCGGCAGACGTAAAGAGAGGGCACCCGTCAGGGCGCCCTCTCTTTTGTGCGTTGGTAGCAGGGGAGGGAGTCGAACCCACGACCAAGAGCTTATGAATCTCCTGCTCTACCACTGAGCTACCCTGCCATGCCCCGATCCTAGATACGAAGCCGCTCTCCGTCCACTCACCGACGCGGGGCCGGCTCACCTATGCCTCGGTTCGTTCGGCTAGCCGTCGACTGGTGCGAACTTGCGGACGATGCCGCTGGCAGTGTCGGCAAGGTAGAGCGCCACGCTGTGGTCCGTCGCGGTGCCGTGAGGCGGAGCTAGGCCAAAGTATCGCGGCGTAAGATGTTGCCGATGGGATGGGACGCACTCGAGCAGTGGGGTGGCGATGTCGCTCGCATTGAACCGCTCGCTGTCGGAGTCGCCAACGACGTGTGGAGCGTGCGCGTCAACGGACACCTCGCGGTCAGTCGTCTCGGTGCCAGGAGCGACGCTGATCTCGCGTGGGAGACTGAGCTCCTCCAATACCTCGATCGTGAAGGACTGAGCGTGCCGGTGCCGATCCCGACTACGGACGGCCGATCGTTCGCCCACGGTTTGGTAGTGATGACCTACGTGGGGGCGAACCGCCCGAGACGGAGGCCGACTGGCGTCGCGTGGCCGCCACGCTCCGCCAGCTACACCGGTTGACGCAGGGCAGGCCGCAGCGCCCCGGCTGGCGATCATTGACCGACCTCCTGCGCGCCGAGACCGGGACGAAGATCGACCTCGCTGCGATGCCGCCTGAGGGCGTTGCTCGATGCCGAGCAGCGTGGGCGCGGCTCACCGGACGTCAGACATGCGTCGTCCACGGCGACCTCAACAACCCGGGCAACGTTCGCATGACAGCGAATCGGGTCGGGCTGATCGACTGGGACGAGTCGCACGTCGATGTCCCGGACCTCGACCTGGTGCTGCCCCACAACGCCGCTGGTCTCGACGGCGGCGCACACGACATCGCCGCGCAAACGTCGGCCGCATGGGAAGCCACCGTCTGCCGGGACGACGACTACGCACACAAGCGGCTCGCCGAAGTTCGAGCAGTCTGAGCAGCGACGCGCACCGACGCGCACCGACGCGGGGCCGGCTCGCCCGTGCCTCGGTTCGTTCGGCTAGCCCTCGACTGGTGCGAACTTGCGGACGATGCCGTTGGCGGTGTCGGCAAGGTAGAGCGCCCCGCTGTGGTCCGTCACGGTGCCGTGAAGACCCGAGAGCAGCGAGAGTTCCGCGACGCGCTGCACGTCGTCGCTACTCATCTTCGCGAGCTCGGCCCCTGTGACGCTGTTGCCGATGTAGCCGAGCAGTTCTCCGTTCGCGTCGAAGTGCCGCACGCGGCCCTCGGCCCACGGCGACGAGACGTTGAATTTGCTGGCCGCGTTCACGGAGACGATCTGTGGACCGGGTCCGACATCGTCGAAGAGCCGCACCAGTTCGCCCTGCTGGGAGAACTGGTGCACTCGCCGGTTCCTGGAGTCCACGACCCAGACGTTGCCGTCCGACCCCATCTGGACGCCGATCGGGTTGTTGAGCTGTTCCGGTCCGCTGCCGATGCCGCCCCACTGGCGGAGGAAGGCGCCTTCGCGGTCGAAGACCTGCACCCGGTGGTTGCCGACGTCGGCCACGAACACCTCGCGGGCATCGCTGACCGCGATCCCCATCGCGGAGAGAAACTCGCCGGGCCCGGATCCGGGAGCGCCCAAGGAAGCGACGACCGTGCCGTCCGGCGCGAAGCGCTGGACGCGGTGCACGCTGGCCTCGGTGACGTAGATGTAGCCATCGAGGTCGACGGCGATCCCGATCGGGAACTGGAACTGGCCCGGCCCCGCGCCTTCGCCGCCGATGTCCAGCAGTACATCACCGTCCGGCGAGAACTTGCGGAAGCGGTTGCCTCGAGCCTCCGTCACGTAGACGTTGTCGTCACCGTCGATCGCGAGGCCGTTCGGGCTGGCGAAGTCGACGCCGTTCCCACCATCGCCCTAGTGCGTGACCTGTTCGAACGCAGCGCTCAGGTCGGTGATCTGCTGGAGTGTCTCGGGTGCCGTTGCCGGCGGCGTCGCCTGCGGAGATCTCACCGCGTTGGAGTACGGCCCGGTGTAGGTGGGCTCGGACGGGCCGGCGCCGGCGAGCGGTGCCGCTGTCGGTGTAGCCGCGGGCGAGCTGGCCGAGTCAGAGTACGAGCCGCCGTAGGTCGCGGGCACGGCCACTTCCGCCGCCGCCGTCGCGGACGTGGCTGCCGCTTCGGTGTCGTCGTCACCGCCGCACGCCGCTGCCAGCAGCAAGGCGGGCGTGAGCAGGAGAACGGACGGGACCTTCGCTCGGCTTGTGCCTATTCGCATGAGGGCTCCAGACGCCGTGGGAGCGCCGCCGCCGTTAGCGGCCTCCCACAGTGTGCACCCTCGCGATCGGTCGGTGGCTGTGCGGCTCGGTCGAACGGGCGCGGGTGGCACGAACCCGCTGCCCCTCTAGCGTGGCGTCAGTCCCCGTCACGCAGGTCCGCGAGCGACTGCTCTAGCTCTGCGAGTCGGCGGCGACTGGCACGTTCCTCCTCGAATCGCGCGGTGATATCGCGGGCGGTGGCGAGTGCCCCCGCGACCTGTCCGTCCTCACTGCGCACGATCGCGAAACTCAGCTCGACGTAGAACTGCTCACCGCCCCGTCGCAGCGCCCGAGTCGGCAGCGACTGGCCGGCGTACTTCGTCTCGCCGTCGTTGGTCGCGCGCTGATACCCCTCCCAGTGCGCGTCGCGGAACCGCTCCGGCACGATCAGGTCGAGCCGCTGGCCGATCGCCTCTGCGGCGGAGTAGCCGAAGATGCGCTCCGCGGCGGCGTTCCACTCGCGGATAACGCCCTCGAGGTCGGCGAGGATGATCGCATCTGGCGCTTGCGCGACCAGTGCCTGCGGGCTGATGTGACTGTTGGCCTCGGTGTCGCTCACGTTGTGATCCCGTCTGTCTACCGGTCTTGCTCCACGAGCTTACAACGTAAGATCTGCGCGACGATCGATGAGTAAGAGCTGCGGCGAGCGTGCTGCGGCCGGGGAGCGAAGAGCCGTTGGCCCGAGCCTAGACTCGGGTGACGAGCGAATCGAGGAGGGTGCGAATCGAGACGCTGATCTGTGCGACGGCGGCCTCGAAGATCTCCGTGTTCGCCTGGGAGGGGCTGCGGTAGCCGCTCCCAGGCGAACAAATTGCAGCGCCGCCGCCTCGATCTTCTCGGTGCGCACCACCGGTTCGGCCCGGCGTAGGGTCTTGATACTGCGACACATGGCAGCACGGTAGCAGACGGCGGGCCGGCGCCGCGGGCCGCGCGCGGCTGCGAGACTCGCGTTGACCTCCGTGCCCCGCGGGCGCGACGATGGCTGCGGTGGGGCGGAGGGCGAGATGCGCCGAAGACCCCACCCCCGGCTGCCCGGTCTGCGACCGCGCCGTTACCGACTGCGCGCGCTTGGCGTCGCCAGTGCCTCGCTGATGCTCGTGCTTGCCGCAGCCTGTAGCGATGACGGCGATGCGACGCCAGCGACCCCCACCGCGACAGCGACGGCGACGCAGGCCGCGACCGCCGTCGGTTCGCTGCGCGATGTCGACTTTGAGGCGTTCGAGGTGCAGCTCGATCTGATCAATCGCGCCGGGGGCGGGGAGATCCACGCGGAGCGCGTCGTCTTCGTCGACCTCACCGACGATGGCCAGGAAGAGGCCGTGGTGGTGGTGGAGTCGGGCGGGACCGCCGGCGACCTCGGTGTCGCGATCTACCGCCTCGGTGATGGCGGGCCGGAGGTAGTGTTCTTCCGGGCGCTGGCCGGCCACGTGGAGGTGCGCTTCGACCTCGTAGTGACACAGGTGGGTGTCTACGGGACCGGCGATGCGCAGTGCTGTCCCTCGCAGCTACGCGAACGCGCATACGCGTGGCGCGATGGTCAAATCGAGGTGGTCTCGGACCAGACTGTGGATAACCCGTAGCGAGCGTGTAGCAGCGTCGAATCAGCCGGATCATGCGCGTATTCGGGCTGAGAGTGGCGATTCGTCAGTCTTGTCGGCGGATTTCTGACCCGCTCGTCAGACCTATCTGTCCAGAGGTTGTCCACAACATTCTATGATTGTTGTTATGGAAGCAGCAGTTCTCTCTGGCGCGGGCCGAACGAGTGCCGAACCGATCCGCAGTGGCGAGCTCACGCGCGAGCAGGCAAATGCCGCCGCGCCGGTGCTGGCGCGCCTGCAGGACCGCGGCGTCGGCCTCCGGCTGACGATCGCGGACGTGTGCGAGGTCCTGGGCTACCTCCCCGAGCGGGAGCGGGAATTCGAGCCAGAGCTGGTCGCGATCACGGGCTAGCCGTAGCTCCTGCCTCAGCCTCCCCGAAGCACGAGCATCGCCGTCTGTCAGGACGCGAAGTCCAGCGGCTCGCCGGGCTCGATCAGGCTCTTCAGGCTGCTGAGCAGTGGCGGCTAACCTTCTCCGACGCTGTCGAAGACGACCGACCCTTCTGGGAACTCGTTATGGGTGAGCGTTAGACGGCAGCTCTCGCCCATCGCCTCGATCTCCCATGCCACCCCCGATGGCGTCTCCTCGGCGACCTCCGGGTCGTAAAGCACGTGTCACGAGTACGAGGGGCTGCGAGGGCGGTCGCAGGCGATCACCTCGCCCTCGACGGCAAGCGAGCCGTCGTCGTTGCGGTAGACCACCGGCGGGCCGGGCTCCCACGTCGATTCGATCGTCGTGTCGTTGAAGTAGCGCTTCGTGAGCGCGCCAGACGTGATCCCGTCCCAGGGCTGCTCCGGCGTGCAGCGGATGTAGATCTGGAAAGACGTGTGTCCGCGTCTTGGTCTCGGTCGAGTTGGCCATCGGTTGCTCCAATTCCGTCCTGAGAGTGGTCAGTGCGCTGACGCAGGGCTCGGCGTACTTGCTGATCCAGCGGTCGTGGAGGTCCCGGATTGGCACAGGGTTGAGGTAGTGCAGCTTCTCGCGCCCAGCCTGGCGGGTGACGACCAGGCCGGCGTCCTCCAGTACCCGCAGGTGCTTCATCACGCCGAACCGTGTCATCTCCAGCTGCGCGACGAGCGAGCCGAGCGTCTGACCATCGCGCGCAAAGAGCGCATCCAACAGTCGCTGCCGCGCCGGCGCGCCGAGGGCTCGGAATACTGCCTCCACTGCTGGCGGACGATAGGTGACTGATTAGTCACCTATCAATCAACGAGACACCAAGCACCTGCGGAAATTCCGGCTAGATCGTCGCCACCGCCGCCCGAGCCTTGAGGTCCTGCGCGCACGCCGCCGAGGCGACGACCGCCACCTCCCCGACCAGCTCACGCATCGTGACGCTGCCCCAGGCGGTGGCGTGTGATTCGTCCAGCCGCGACTCGAGCGAGCGAGCGAACGAGGCGAGCAGCCGCCGATCCTGCTCCAACCGGGCGAGCAGAGCGCCGAGGCTGGGCGCGGCGTACATCACGGCGGCGATCGTTGTCGGGTGGCGGTCGCTGCGGCCCTCGGTCGGTACGACTGCTGCAGCGATCGCGCCGAGCGTGGCGGCGGCGAGCTCGATCGAGGCAGCGAGCGCGGCGATGACTTGGCGCGGGCTCGTCTCGTGCGTGCCTCGGTCGTCGGCGTGTTGCTCGCCAATCGTGCGCAGGGCGACGCCGATACGGCGATGCAGTTCGCCGGAGACCTCCTCGACCTCCGCGAGGCTCAGTGAGGCGAGGGCGTCATTGCTCATTGGTCGCGCTTCCGGGCACCGCTGGCGGTATCCTGTCTGCGATGGGCGTTGGCCGTCAACCTCTGGATCGGCGGGGACTTCGTCGAGGCGTGGGTCGGACAGTACGCGCGCGTCGGTTTCGAGCTCGTGCTGATCTTCGGATATCTGCTGCTCGTGCTGCGGATTTCGTTCGGTCTGGGGCGCTGGCGTCCGCAGGATCCACCGGAGCCTTGAGGACTCACGGGGGCGGTTAGCTCAGCTGGTTAGAGCGTTCGGTTTACACCCGAAAGGTCAGTGGTTCGAGTCCACTACCGCCCACCACAGCCGCCAGCTGATCCGCAGGTCAGAGCGTTCGGTTAGCGACCTGCTTCGCGCCGCGTCAGTTGGCGTACAATGCCGCTCCCGATGACGACTGAGGAGGACGCGATGGCAGTTGATGGTGCATGGAACATCAAATTCAGCACGCCGATGGGCGAACGCCAGGTGACGGTGACGCTGGCAGCCGACGGCGGCGCGCTCTCCGGTAACTTCGAGGGGCCGCAGGGCTCCGCCGCACTTGAGGGCGGCACGGTCGAAGGTGACACGGTGGCGTGGAACGTCACGATCGACGCGCCGATGGGCGAGGTGAAGCTCGGCTTCGAGGGCGTCGTCGATGGTGACTCCCTCAATGGCAAGGTCAACACGCCGATGGGCCCGAACGACTTCACCGGCTCACGAGCCTAGCGGGCGTGACGACGTGGGCTGAATTCGTCGAGGCTACGCCGGAGCTGGCCGCGTGCGGCGCGGAGCGTTTCGAGGGCCCCAGCTTCATCTATCTCGGCAGCACCCTCGTCGATGGCTGGCCGCGCATCACGCCGGTCGAGCTTCTGATCAGCGACGGCGAACTTTACCTGGGCATGATGTGGCAGTCGATGAAGGCGCTCAATCTGCTGCGCGACCCTCGCAGTCTGCTGCACAGCGCCATTACCGACCGCATGGGCAGCGAGGGCGAGTTCAAGCTGCGCGGTCGCGCTGTTGATGTGACCGACGAGGACGAGCGCAAGCGATACGGAGTCGCCCTGGAGGCGAAGATTGGGTGGCGGCCGGGCGACACCCCCGTTCCACCTCTTCGCGGTCGACATCGTCGATGTTGCGCAGATCACACGGGACGGCCCTGAGGTCGATAACCCGCAGCAGCACGTCGGGGTGTGGGCACCCCAGTAGGGTGATTACCGCTGGCCCCCGGCGCTGCGCCCCCATATTTTAGACACTTATTCGTGTCTTAACCCCAGAGGACTGAAAGATGGTGTTGTGGGATCAGGGTGGTCGATGGCACCGCATGCGGCCATACGCCGGTGAGGTGGCGGGCACCTTCTTGCTCGTGCTCTTCGGCATCGGCTCGGTCGCCTCGGCGGTGCTGACCGGTGCGCAGACGGGGCTGTGGCAGGTCGCAGCGGTGTGGGGCTTTGGCGTCACACTGGCGATCTACGTCTCAGCGGGAGTCTCCGGCGCGCACCTCAATCCGGCGGTCAGCCTCTCGATGGCGATCTTCCGACGCGGTGAATTTCCGTTACGGCGGCTCGTGCCGTACTGGGCCTCGCAGGTCACCGGTGGCGTGCTCGCCGGTCTGGTCGTGCTGGCGGTCTTCGGCCCGTTCATCGACCGCTTCGAGGCCGACCGCAACATCGAGCGTGGTGAGGCGGGCAGTCAGGCCTCGGCGATGGTCTTCGGCGAGTATTTTCCGAACCCGGACATGATCGGCACGGATGGCGCGGCCTTCGATCTCGTCTCGCCGCTGGCCGCGGCGGGCGTCGAGGCGTTCGGCACGGGCGTGCTCGTGTTCATCATCTTCGCGCTCGTCGATCGCCGGAACCGCTGGCGGCCCGGCAGTCACATTGCGCCGCTCTTCATCGGATTCACGGTCGCGATCCTGATCAGCCTCTTCGCACCGATCACGCAGGCGGGCTGGAATCCGGCGCGGGACTTCGGGCCCCGGTTGGTTGCACTGGCGGCGGGGTGGGGTGAGATCGCGATCCCAGGGCCACGCGACGGATTCTGGGTCTACATCGTTGGGCCGCTGGTCGGTGGCCCGATTGGCGCTGCGTTGTACGACACCCTGATCCGACCACGCGCTGCTGCCGGGGACACCGCCGAGGCTGAGGGCGGCTGAGCTCGCCCTTCGATGCGCCAGCCGGGCGTCGTTTGATCGTGCTCGGAGCCGCCGCCTACACTCCGCGAGCGCAACGTCAGTGGACGTAATGTGAGGCGGAGCCGTGGCGAGCAAGAGCCAGCACGAGTGGCAAGAGGGCGTCTTCGCGAAGGCAACTGATCGCTTCGGCGAGCGTCAGCCCAAGTTCGAGAGCTCATCGGGCGCGGATGTCGCGCCGCTCTACGGGCCGGAAGACCTCGCGGAGTGGAACTACGACGATCGGCTCGGCTATCCCGGCGAGTACCCCTTCACGCGCGGCGTGCAGCCGACGATGTACCGCGGGCGCTTCTGGACGATGCGCCAGTACGCGGGCTTCGGTGACGCCGAGGACTCGAACCAGCGTTACAAGTTCCTGCTCGAACAGGGCCAGACCGGGCTCTCCGTCGCCTTCGACCTTCCGACCCAGATCGGGCTCGACTCCGACGACGATCGCGCGGAGGGCGAGGTCGGCAAGGTCGGCGTCGCGATCGCCTCGCTCGAAGACATGGAGACGCTGACCGACGGCATCCCGCTGGACAAGGTCACGACCTCGATGACGATCAATGCGACGGCCGCGATCTTGCTCGCGATGTATGTCGCTGCCGCCAAGAAGCAGGGTGCCGACCTCTCGAAGATCGGCGGCACGGTTCAGAACGACATCCTCAAGGAGTATATCGCCCGCGGCACGTACATCTTCCCGCCGCGTCCCTCGTTGCGACTGATCACGGACGTGTTCTCGTGGTGCAAGGATGAGCTGCCGGAGTGGAACACGATTTCGATCTCCGGCTATCACATGCGCGAGGCGGGGAGCACCGCAGCTCAAGAGCTGGCCTTCACCTTCGCTGATGCGATCGAATACGTGGATGCGGCGCTGGCGGTGGGCCTCGAATTCGACGACTTCGCGCCCCGGCTCTCGTTCTTCTGGGCCTGTCACTCCAACTTCCTCGAAGAGGTGGCGAAGTTCCGTGCCTCTCGCCGCATCTGGGCGAAGATCGCGAGCGACCGGTACGGATCGACGAACCAGCGCTCGCAGATGTTGCGCTTCCACACGCAGACCGGCGGCGCGACGCTAACGGCGCAGCAGCCGCTGAACAACGTTATGCGCACGACGCTGCAGGCACTCTCCGCGGTGCTCGGCGGCACGCAGTCGCTGCACACCAACTCGTTCGACGAGGCGCTCGCACTGCCGACGGAAGACTCCGTCGAGATCGCGTTGCGCACGCAGCAGGTGATCGCCTACGAGTCCGGGGCAGCCGATGTGATCGATCCGTTGGCTGGTTCGTACTACATCGAATCGCTCACCGACCGCGTCGAAGAAGAGACGCTCGCCTACCTCGAACGCATCGAGGACCTCGGCGGGGCGCTCGTCGGCATCGAGGGTGGCTACCAGCAACGCGAAATCCAGGAGAGTGCTTACCGCCTCCAGCGCATGATGGAGACGGAGGAGCGCACCGTCGTCGGCGTGAACCGCTTCGAGACGGAGGCGCTGCAGGTGCCGCACGTGATGCGTGTCGACCCGGCGATGGCGAAGAATCAGCACGACCGCCTCGCGGCGCTGCGCGAGCGACGCGACGGTGCGGCCGTCGATGACGTGCTCAAGCGCGTGCGTGCCGCCGCGCAGGGCGACGAGAACATGATGCCGCTGCTGATCGAGGCCGTTGAGGCCTACGCGACGATCGGTGAGATCTGCGACGTGCTGCGCGAGGAGTGGGGTGAGTACGAGGAAGTGCTCACGCTCTAATGCCCGCCGACGCCTTCGACCCCGGCGCGACACTCGAAGAGGACGCGCGGGTTCGGGGCGAGCTACTCCGGGCGATCGAAGGGCTGCCGGAAGCCACGTGGGACGATGTCTGGGTGGGTGAGTGGACGTTGGGCGACATCATCGCGCACGTCGCGGGCGCGCAGGCGGGGTACGCCGAGGCGCTGGAGCACATCGCGAACGGTGAGCCGCTGACGATCGAGGGCTGGGAACCCGGCCCGCTGCATGACTGGAACGCCATGACCGTCGCAGCCGAACGCGACCGCACATGGGATGAGCGTCTCGCCGACCCTGCTGCCGCCCAGGCGCGACACGCGGCTGCCGTGTACGCGATCCCCGCGACGACGTACACAGCGCCCGAAGCCGGCTTCCCTCACCAGTTCAGCGCTGCGAAGAATACCGCGGAGCACTTCGCCAGCAACGTCTTGCATCACGAGCGCGCGCACGTCCGCGAGATTGCCGACGAGCCACGAGAACGCGGGCTGTGATGGCCGTCGATGCGATAGATCTCGACGCGCTTCTGGCAGAGCGCCGGCTCGAGTCGGGACTGCTCGGCGAGTGGTCGCTGAAGGACGTGCTCGTGCCCATTGCCGGCTGGCATGAGAATGCCGCGAGCGTCCTCGGCATGCTGCTCGCGGGGCAGTCGCTGGACGGCGAGTTCGACACCGACGCGTTCAACGGGCAGGTTGTAGCCGAGCATGCGAATGAGACGTGGGACGAAGTGCTGGCGTGGATGTGCCGCGCCCGTGAGAGCTACGATGCCGCGGCGCGCGAGGGCGTCGACCGGTTGACCGCTGAGCAACTCGCGCCGGGTGCGATCGTCGACAGGGTGCTCCGCAGCAACGGGGCAGAACACGACAGAGAACACGTCGCGCAGATTCTGGCGTGGCGAAAGGAGCAGGGGCTGTGATCGATCGAGTGCACCACGTTGGCGTGGTGGTGAAGAGCGCGGATGCCGCACTGGGGTTCTACCGCGATGTGATGGGCCTCGAGGTGACGGAGGACCGCGTGATGTCCGAGCAGGGCGTGCGTGGCGTGCTCCTCGCGGTCGGCGAGAACGAGATCGAACTGATCCAACCGACCGAAGAGGACACCGGCGTCTCGCGCTTCCTCGAGACCCGCGGCGAGACGCTGCACCACATCTGCCTGAACACCGACGACGTGGCTGGCGAGCTTTCGAGGTTGAAGGCCGCGGGCGTCGAGCTGATCGACGAGACGCCGCGCCAGGGACTGGCGGGGCAGATCGGCTTCGTGCACCACTCCTCGACCAACGGCGTGCTGATCGAATTCGCCCAGCCGCCCGCCGGCGCTCACACCTCTCCTGAGAAGGGTTTCGATCACCTCGCTGTCACGGTTGCCGACATGGAGGCCGGGGCAGCGAGCTGGAAGCAGGTTGCCGGGCTGGAGGTGACGAACCAGATCCACCCGCCCGGTGCGCAGATGGTGATCGGGCAGATGCCCTGCGGGCAATGCATGATCGAGCTGCTGGTGCCGGACGGTGACGACTCACCGATCGCGCAGCGCATCGCCGACGCGGGCGAGCGCGCCGCCTCGATGGTGGCGATCGAGGTCGATGACATCGAGGCCGAGATCGCTCGCTACCGTGCCTCCGGCATCGAGCTGCCGAACGCCCGGCCCGGCCCATTGCCGGATAGCGTCACCAGTTCGATTTCGGCGGAGCAGGCGTTCGGCCTGAGCATTTAGTTGATCGCGTTCTCCGCCTGAGCGAAGGTTCAGCGTCGGCGGGCGCTGATCGAGCGCGGTGCTGCTGCTACGCTGATCGCGAGGAGTCTCCCCATGACCAGTACGGACCAAAAGATCCGCGTGCTCGTGGCCAAGCCCGGCCTCGATGGGCACGACCGCGGCGCGAAGGTGATCGCCCGCGCCCTGCGTGACGCGGGCATGGAGGTCATCTATACCGGCATCCGCCAGACGCCGCAGATGATCGCGGAGGCCGCGCTGCAGGAAGACGTCGATGTCGTGGGGCTCTCGATCCTCTCCGGCGCGCACATGGAGCTCTTCCCTCGCGTGGTCGAAGAGCTGCAGAGCCGTGAAGTTGACGATGTGCTGCTGCTGTGCGGCGGGATCATCCCGGGAGAGGACATTCCGGCCGTGCGGGAGATGGGTTTCACCGGCGTCTTCGGCCCCGGTTCCTCCACAGTCGACATGATCGACTTCATCCGCGAGAACCTCCCCGACGCACGTCGCGAGAATTAGCTCGGTGGGCGCCGGGCAACTGATCGATGGCATCGTTGCAGGCAATCGTCGCGCACTCGCACGGGCCATCACCTTCGTCGAAAACGACACCGCCACCGGACGCGCCATCCTCGCGGGCCTCTACTCGCGCACGGGCCACGCGCAGACGATCGGCGTCACTGGCTCAGCAGGTGTCGGCAAGTCGACGCTCACCAGCGTGCTGGCGCGCGAGCAGCGAGAGCGTGGCCGCACCGTTGGCATCGTCGCCGTCGATCCGTCCTCGCCGTTCTCGCAAGGCGCGATCCTCGGCGACCGCATCCGTATGCAGACGCTGACCGGCGACGGCGGCGTCTTCCTGCGCTCGATGGCCTCGCGGGGCAGCCTCGGCGGGCTCTCGGAGACCACCACCGGCGTCGTCGATGTGCTGGACGCCGCGGGCTACGACATCGTGCTGCTGGAGACGGTCGGGGCCGGGCAGGACGAGGTGGAGGTCGCCACGGCGACGCAGACGACGGTGCTGGTGACCGCCCCTGCCTCCGGCGACGATGTGCAGGCGATGAAGGCCGGGCTGATGGAGATCGCCCAGGTGATGGTCGTCAACAAGTCCGACATCGCGGGCGTGGACACGACCGTGGCGCAGCTTCGTGCCTTGCTCTCGCTGGCCAGCGACCGAGCGTGGGAGCCACCGATCGTGCAGACCGTGGCGCGTGGCGGCGACGGCGTGGGCGACCTCGTCGATGCGATCGACAGCCATCAACAGCACCTGCGCGAGTCCGAGCACGCCGGCGATGAGCGTCGCGCGCTCGTCCGCTCGCAGATCGTCTCGCTGGCCCGCAGCACGCTTCAGCGCGAGGCGCTGGTGATGGCTGAGCGGGCGGGCGTGCTCGATGAGCTGGCCGCCGAGGTGGCGGAGCGGACGAAGGATCCTCGCACCGCCGCCGAGGCGTTGCTGGTTGCCATGCGCAAGGTGGGGACGTAGCTTCCCGCTCCTCCTGAGCCTGTCGAAGGATGACCCCGGCCGCTTCCCCGTCGGAGCCGCACTGTCTGTCGCCCGCGACCTTCGTGAGAGAGTTGCCCGCCCACCCGCCCGTGTTGTCGAGGGGTTCCGTCCCTCGCGCTCCCCGACTTGGATTGGCCCGGAACTGGAGTTGTGGGCAGATGCCCGTGCCTCGCCATGAGCGGCATGCCTGAGCCACGCCCGCTCACCCTGAGCGCGTCGAAGGGTGCCGAACGTGCATCCGCGCGGCTACCCGCCTCCGCTCCTACAATTGATCTATGCCTCAGCGCCTGCGCATCACCTACCGCAAAGACGGCCCGGCGAAGTACGTCGCGCATCTCGATCTGATGCGCACGTGGGAGCGCGCGATCCGGCGGGCGACGCTGCCGCTCGCGTACTCGCAGGGATTCTCGCCCCACGCCCGCATTGCGATGGCTGCCCCGCTGCCCGTCGGCACGACCGGCGAGCGTGAGCAGATGGATATCGTGCTCACCGAGGGCGTCGACCCGTTGGAGGCGACAAAACACATCGCGGCGGCATTGCCGGACGGCCTCGCGATTGTCGAGCTGCAGGAGGTCGGCGAGCGCCTGTCCTCGCTGCAGTCCGCCGTGCGCGCTGCGCACTACCGAGTGACGTTCGATGCCGATTACCTTGCAGCGGAGGCGCTGCGCGCGAGCGTCGATGACCTGATGGCGGCGGAGACGCTCGACTGGGAGGAGGCGCGCGGTCCGAACAAGAAGCCGCGTCGCTATGACCTGCGCGCGGCCGTGATCGCACTCGCGGTCAGCGACGACGACGACGGCACCCAGGGTGCCCGCACCCTGATCGAGATGCACCTCGCGCTGGAGGACGGCCGCACCGGCCGCCCCGCATCAGTACTCGCCGCGCTGGGCGTGGAAGCCGAGCCGCTGGAGGTGGTGCGCACCTCGATTGAGGTCGAGCGCCCACAGGCCGCCCTACGCGCCTGGCGCGAGAGTGGACGGGCCGAGGAATGACCGCACGACTGTTGCTCGTTCGCCACGCCGAGACCGATTCCAACGCGGAAGGCCGCTCGCAGGGGCTTCGCGAGGTGCCGCTGAACGCTCATGGTCGCGAGCAGGTGCTGGCGGTGGCGTCGGCATTGAGCGGCCGGGGCATCGTTGCCGCCGTCGCCAGCCCGACCGAGCGTGCGCGCGAGACCGGCGAAGCGATCGCCCGCGCGGCAGGTATCGAGCTGGCGACCGACGCGCGGCTCACCGAGCTGGACCAGGGCGATCTCGACGGCCTGACCCCTCCCGAGATGCGCGAGCTCGCCCCCGACTTCCTGCGACGCTGGGCCACGGAAGACCCCACCGACCTTCAGATGCCGGGCGGGGAGTCGATGGGGCAGGCGCAGGCGCGCATGGCGCAGGCGGTCACTACCGTGGCGAACGCACACGATGGCGAGACGGTCGTGGTCGTCTCGCACAACCTCGCGCTGAAGTCGTTTCTCTGCCACGCCTTCGGTGTCCCGCTGACCAGCTTTCGGAGCTTCCGCGTGGACCTCGCATCGATCAGCACGGTGGACTTTCACGAGGACGGGGCGTTCTCGGTAGTGCAGCTGAACGAACGCTGTCACATCTGAGGCCGGTCGCTGAACGCCCGGCGGTGATTGTCCGGCCGGGATCGCTCTGATAAGTTCTTGGTAGCGGGATTTCCTCTGGAGCCCACTTGCTTCGTCTCCCCGAAGTGCGATTCTCGACGTTTGGCCCGACGCACCTGCTGATGGCTGTCGTCGCGCTGCTGCTCGTGCTCTTCGCCTATTCCGCACTCCAGACTGCGGCTCACACGTACCGCCTGCGCGAACTCGAACGCGAACTCCAGACGGACGTGCTGGCGTTGCGCGAGCAACGCGCGGAACTGGAGGGACTGAGCGGGTACCTGCGCTCCGATGAGTACATCGAAGGTGTCGCGCGCATGCAGTTCGGACTCGTGCGACCGGGCGAGATTGCCGTGATCGTCGATGGGCCTCCAGCTCCGGAGACCGTGATCGAACCCGGTGAGCGCTGGTGGCAGACGCTCTTCGAACGCTGACCTGAAGCCCGCTCCCCCGTTCGCACTCGCGGTATCCTGTCACGCATGAGCACTGGCGAAGCCCTGCCCACCAATCGTGCGACCGGCGCGTTTGAACGTCGTGTCGCACAGGCGCTCGCGTCGATGGTCCCATCGGGACGGCCGGTCGTCGTCGCCTGCTCCGGTGGCGCGGACTCGGCGGCCGCACTTGTCGCTGTCGTGCGCGCTCGTGGCGGGGACAGTCGCATCGTCGCCGCGTACTTCGACCACGGACTGCGCCCGCCCGCCGAGAACGAGGCGGATCGCGACGCGGTGGCCTCGCTCGCCTCACGCCTCGAATGCGGCTTTGCCGCAGGGGCGGCTGGCGATTCGGATTTGGCCGCTGGTGGAGGCTCGGAGGCGGCGGCGCGAGAGTGGCGCTACCGATGGCTCGCCGAGGCGTGCGCCGATTCTGGCGCGAACGTCTGCGTGACCGGCCACACGCTCGATGATCAGGCGGAGACCGTGCTGCTGCGCCTCACACGCGGCGCCGGCACGGGTGGTGCGTCCGGGATGCGGACACTCGCCCCTTGGCCGGTAGCGTGCGATGGCCCCTCGCTCAGCGTGGCGCGGCCGCTGCTCGACGAGCGACGGGAGAGCGTGCGCGAGTACATCGAGGTGCTGGAGATCGAACCGCGTGAGGATCCGACGAACGCGACGCTGGACTTCGATCGCAACCGTGTGCGGCATCGTGTGCTGCCGGAGCTACGCGAGATCAGCTCCGGCGCCGAATCCGCGCTGGCGCGCTTTTCGAATCTGGCCAGGCGCGATCATGAGGCGCTAGAGCAGTGGGCTACGCGCGAAGTGGAGCGGGTCGTGCGCATCGGTGCCGGGGCGGCCGCAATCGGCCGGCGCAGCCTGCTGGCGCTGCCGCCAGCGATCGCGTCTCGCATCGTCCGGCAGTCTGCCGCCCGACTTGGCCTGGTGATGGAATCCTCGCAGGTTGAGCAGGCGCTGGCGGGTGCCCGGCGGCGCGGAGCGCGAGTCTCGCTGGCGGGCGGGGAGGTGGTCGTGACCGACTCTGACCTGCTGATTCGCCGTCGAATGGAAAAAGATCCGTAGAAGGGTTGACCGTCCCAGTTTGGCGGCGTAGCCTCTCCCAGGTTAGGCACCCGTACGCGGGTGCCCCGCACATTTACATCTGGACAGTAGACAGAAGCGGGCACAGGATCACCCTGTCGGCCTCGCAGAGATAGATTCGCCGTGGATTCGTCCATGGTGAGCCGATTCGGCGTGTGGTCGCGAACTCTTCTCGGTTTCGACCGAGTTGTTTTATTATGGAGAGTTTGATCCTGGCTCAGGATAAACGCTGGCGGCGTGCCTAACGCATGCAAGTCGCACGAGAACCCAGCTTCGGCTGGCGGACAGTGGCGGACGGGTGAGTAACACGTAGGGATCTGCCCAGAAGTGGGGGATAACCTCGGGAAACCGGGGCTAATACCGCATACGATCTTCGGATCAAAGCCTTCGGGCGCTTTTGGAGGAACC
>PVBE011827912.1_pt1 | contig 95454 bp, 83 predicted proteins | sample 1631181 | NCBI WGS metagenome assembly PVBE01 (sample SAMN08397723, study PRJNA350692) | Marine metagenome, whole genome shotgun sequencing project. | isolation source: water | place: Pacific Ocean | collected 2012-04 | reverse complement strand
GTGGCTGAATACGGGTTTGATAGGCCACTTACCGATTCCTACCGCATTTCGCTTCTCGAGCGCGGTTTGTATCACGGTGACGGGCAGATCCTAGACGAAGTCTATGTGTATGGGTCGTTCTTGCAGAGCCGAATGTATCAGGAGGGTGTCTCTTGTAGTGATTGCCACGAACCTCATAGCTTGCGGCTGTACAGCCAGGGAAATTCGCTGTGCAATCGTTGTCATTTAGCTGAAAGGTTCGATACTCCTGATCATTATCGACACGAAATGGGATCTGAGGGGGCGGAATGTATTTCATGCCATATGACTTCGGAGACCTATATGGTGGTTGATCCTCGCCGCGATCACAGTTTTCGGGTTCCGAGGCCCGACCTGAGCGTTCGCTTCAACACGCCGAACGCGTGCTCCACCTGTCATGTTTCCCAGAGTGCGACTTGGGCAGCCGAGGCGATAGTGGAGTGGTATGGTCCGGACCGCCCAGCGTCCCATTTCGCGATGCTCGCCTCGGGACGGAGCGAGAGTGTTGCTGCCGAAGCTGAGCTGCGGATGCTAGCTGGCGACTCAGGTGCTCCCAATATTAGCCGGGCGACCGCGCTGGCGGCGCTTCCGGGCATGTCACAGGCGTCGATACCGCTGATTAACAAGGCTCTTGTTGATGACAGCCCGCTGGTTCGTATGGGCGCATTGATTGGGCTTGAAACTGCTGATCCGATCACCCTGATGCGCTTAGTCATGCCCATGTTGGACGACCCGGACCGATCAGTGCGGCTTGAGGCAATACGTTTGGTGACGACCGTCCCAGCACAACAGGTTCCATCCTTGGAGCGCTCCGGTATCAAACGCGCAATTGCTGAGTATCGAGCAGCCCTGAATGTTAATGCCGATCGTGCTCAATCTCACCTCAGCCTCGGTTGGCTTGCGATGTACGAAGGGGATCTTGTAACGGCTGAGAAGGAATATAGGACGGCCCTAGAACTGGAGCCTTACTTTGTCCCCAATTTCCTTAACCTTGCGGATCTCTATCGGATCACTGGCCGGGATGCCGACGGGGAAGCGTTGCTGCAAAGGGCGCTTGAGTTTGCTCCCGATAGTGGTGATGCGCGCTACGCTCTTGGGCTTTTAATGGTGAGGCTTGACCGTTTAAATGAAGCAGTGGAACAGCTCCATCTTGCGACTCAACTCGCACCGGAACAACCTCACTACATCTATGTTTATGCTGTCGCGGTGCAGACCTCTGGAGACCTTGCTGGGGCCATCATGGTCCTGGATGAGGGCTTGTCACGGTTCCCAGAGGATCGGGAGCTCTTGGTTGGTGCTGCGGCTTTTAGCCGTGATTTAAATGATTTGGATCGGGCCATTGGTTATCTGCGTCGCTTGGTGGCCCTCGATCCAAATGATGCAGAGACGCTAGCCTTCCTAAGGGCGCTAGAATCACAGAGAAGATAGTAAGCCTTTAGGCCCTTCGCATGTGTTAAGTGCCCCGGGTGTCCATGTGAGGAACCACGAGCGGGCTATTTCGTCCCGCGGTCTTCAATTGTCCATTCGTAATGTTGCTCGATACAATATCGGCATGTTCGTAATGGTCAGCATAGTTCCTGATTGAGGAAACAAGATGCGAAAGTTCTTTCTCCTAGCTCTATTCCCGGTGGTTGCAGGCTTGCTATTTATATACCTGAGCCTTGGTACTCCTGTGTTCGGTGGTGTCGACGAGCATTACTGGCCGCAATGGAGGGGGCCAAACTTTGATGGCGTAGCTCCGTCTGGTAATCCACCCATTGAGTGGTCAGAGACAAAGAATATTGCCTGGAAGGTGGAAATCCCTGGTAATGGTTTTGCGACACCGGTGGTTTGGGAGGACAATATTTTCATCTTGTCTGCGGTTCCGGTAACCAACGGTGGCCCTCCCGAAACCTTTAGTTCTGTGGTTCGTTCTAACCATGCACCGGAAAGTACAGCGCAAAGCCCAAGGGAAGACAATACGGCTATAACTCTAGCTCCACTGGTTCAACCTGCGAAACAACGTGGGCAACGTCGGCGGGGTAGTCGACGCCAAGCGGAACCTCTTCGAGCCATGGACTTTACGGTGATGGCACTAAGCCGCACCGATGGCACTCTCATCTGGAGTGACGTGGCACGTCACGAGACGCCACACGAGGGAAAGCAAGTCAACAATAGTTGGGCATCAAGTTCGGCGATCACAGATGGTGAGCATGTGTTTGCGTTTTTTGGCTCGCGTGGTTTGTACGCTTACGATATGGACGGGAATCCCCAGTGGAATGTTGACTTCGGCGACATGCGGATTCGGAATGGCTTCGGAGAAGGCACCTCTCCAGCGCTCCACGGAGATACGCTCGTCGTCGTTTGGGATCACCAGGGCGATTCGTTCATTGTCGCCCTTGATAAAGGCACCGGTAGGGAGTTGTGGCGTCAACCCCGTGACGAGCCGGAGTCGTGGGCAACGCCACTGGTGGTCGAGTTCGATGGGCGTGCCCAGGTAATTACCGCAGGTGAAAATCGCACCTACAGTTACTACCTGGAGACCGGCGAGCTGGTATGGGAAGGTCCGGGCCTGACGGTTAATCCAATTCCGTCGCCGGTCGAAGCAGATGGGGTTGTTTACATGATGAGTGGCTATCGCGGGGAGGCGTTGCGTGCGGTGCGTTTGGCTGATGCACATGGAGACATTAGCAACTCCCCTGCGATCCTATGGGAATACAACCATGACACGCCATACGTGCCATCGCCGCTACTTTACGATGGCATTCTTTATTTCTTAAAGAGCAATTCACCGATCTTGACAGCGTTCGACGTTGCCAGCGGGCAGGCATATTACGGTCCCCAGAGACTCGATGGCTTACAGGAGATCTATTCATCTCCAGTAGGAGCTGCCGGTCACGTCTACTTCCTTGGCCGGGACGGTGCCGCGTTGGTTATCAGCAATGATGGCGAGTTCGAAGTTTTGGCGACAAATAGTCTCGATGATGGGTTCGAAGCATCGCCGGCAATAGTAGGGGATGAGCTTTACTTGAGGGGACGTCGTTTTCTATATCGCGTCCAAGAAATGGGACAGCCCGATTCATAGATACTAAGTAAGTATTCCAGTCGGCGGATTTCCCGAGCAGCGCCGGCAGCAATGAGTCTTCAAAGAAAGAGAAGTTTATGATTAGAACGTCTGATGGAGGCAGGGTCTTTCGTAGCTGGCTGGTCGGCGTGTTCTTGGCAAGCTCGATGGTGGTGGCACCGTCCGCGAGTACGGCGCAGGATCGTTATTTCCCGGCCAGAGGAGAATGGGCAACCAGTACGCCCGAAGAGCAAGGGATGGATGGAGAGGCTCTCCAAACGGCAATCAACTTCGCTCTGGAAAATCAGAACCAGGGAACCCGGGACCTTGCTGTGTGGCTTCGAGATGAGACCGGGTTTGGTACTGAGCCGTTCTTTGATACATACGGCCCGACGACGGTTCGTGCTGCCATGAACGGGCTGGTGATTCGCCATGGAAAAGTAGTTGCCGAATGGGGAGAAACTCGCAAGGTCGACATGACTTTCAGTGTTAGCAAGAGCTTTCTTTCAACGGTTGTGGGTCTTGCGTACGATCGGGGGCTTATCCGTGATCTCCGAGATCACGTGGTTGATTACATGCCTACGGCCGAACTCTTCAGTAGCGAGCACAATCGAAAGATTACCTGGGACCATCTTTTACGCCAGACGAGTGATTGGCGAGGAACTTTGTTCGAAATGCCGGCATGGGCGGACAGGCCTGCCCGGAGCACCCCAGAGGGAGAACCAGCGACCTTTACCGACATTCAACAGGTACCGTTGTCGGAGCCCGGAACCGTCTACGAGTACAATGACGTACGCGTCAACTTGTTGGCGCTCGCTGCTCTTAACGTCTGGCGTGAGCCCCTCCCTCAAGTACTTCGCAAGCGCCTTATGGATCGTATCGGGGCATCCAACACCTGGCGTTGGCACGGATATCGGAATTCCTGGGTCGAAATTGACGGCCAGGAAATCCAGTCCGTTAGCGGCGGTGGCCACTGGGGTGGCGGCATGCATATCAGCGCCCATGACATGGCCCGTTTCGGGTATTTATTCCTCAACGACGGTGTCTGGGATGGCGAACGGATTATCTCAGAGGAATGGATCGAAATGGCACGAACGCCTGGGCCGGCCAATGCTGGCTATGGATTCATGAACTGGATGCTGAACAGCGAACGTGAAAATCGACAGGGTGAAACGAGTCGCCCGGTGCCGCAGGCACCTGATGCAATTTGGTTCAGCGGCGCTGGTAGCAATCTGATCTTCTTCGATCGCGCTAGTGATGTTGTTATTGTCGTGCGCTGGATTGGACGTGGATCTAGCCAGTTTTTTGGCATGGTGCTGGACTCTATCCAAGACCGCTGATCACTGCAGATGGGCGCCACCGTGGTTTTGGTCGGGCTGGGGCATCTTGGTGGCCCGCTTCTCGATGAGTTGGCCGGCAGTGCTCTAGTTAGTCGTGTTGTCGCAGTGAGTCGTAGTTCCGATCAGGGCAAGGCACGCTGCAATCTCTCTCGATTGATCGCCGTAGCGAGGGGCTCGGTGCCTGATATTGAGCACCGGACCATTGATGCAGCGGACCCAGGGAAATTATCTGCTGTCATTGAAGAAGTCTCCCCGGACCTTGTGATTAACGCTGCATCGATGCAGACATGGTGGTTACTTGACTTGTTCCCACCTGCGGCAAGCAGGTTAAAAGCAGTTGGGTTCGGTGTGTGGCTCCCATTCCATCTTAGACTTTCGGTCCGCGTGATGGAAGAAGTCGTAGCATCGAGCTATAGAGGCCCAGTGGTTAACGCTGCCTATCCCGACGTAGTCAATGCTGTGCTTGCAAAGATGGGGATGGCGCCGACTGTTGGGATCGGCAATATCGATGAGCTGGTTGCCAAGGTTCGCATGTTAGTTGCGCATGATCTTTCGATAAGGCCACACGAACTTGAAGTCGTCCTCGTTGCTCATCACGCTCTCCAGCGAGTCGCTTTTCACAGTTGCCAAGACCGATCGCATACTGGTTCGGTAAAGATCGATGAGGAACCGAAGCACAAAGCGCCACCCTGCCATCTTCGGGTTCTTCATAAGGGTCGGGATCTGACCGAGCAAGCTGATGCGTACGGTGCTTTACTGAGTCCATGTTCTCTGCCGAACGGACCGGGATGGGGTGCCTTCACGGCAGCCTCTGGGATTGGCTTAGTTAACGCGTTGTTGTCGGAAAATACTTGGGAAATGCATGCACCCGGCCCATTGGGACTTCCCGGAGGTTATCCAGTGAGTATCGGCGACGGCAAAATCGCGGTCTCTTCGATAACAGACTTGTCGCTTGATGAGGCAATTTCTATTAACGAGCAATCTCATCAATTCGACGGAATTGCAAGAATCGAAGAAAATGGTGCGGTGGTGCTTACTGAGGCAGCAATCGGTGTAATGCGGGACAGCTTGGGATACGACAATGGAATAGTTCAGCCGACAGAGGTGGACGATCAGGCCAATGAACTGGCGAGGTGTTTCAATGAATATGCGCGGCGACTCGATGTTGACGTAGGGGCGTGTTCGGTATGACCTGCGGTGCCTGTTGACTGGGGTTGATTGAGGGGGAGGACGTGGTGAGTGGATTGGAGGGGAAACGAGTTCTGGTGACTGGAGGCGCGAGTGGGATCGGGGCCGCCACCGTTGAGCGTTTCATATCGGAGGGTTCCGCTGTCTGTATTCTTGATATGGACGCCGAAGCTTGCGAGCGGACCAAGAAGGACCTAGACGGGCTAGCTGATTTCGTGGTTTGTGACGTTCGCGACAGAGAAGCTGTAAAGAATGCTATCCGACAGGTAGTGGCCCACGTTGGCGGGATCGATATTCTGATTAATAACGCCGGTGTTAGTGTGCGGCACGAATTCCTGGAAATTACGGCAGAGGAGTGGGAACAAGTTCTGAGTGTGAATCTAACGGGAGCCTTTCATGTAGCCCAGATAACAGCTCGGCAAATGGTTCAAGCAGGCCAAGGGGGAGTGATTCTTAACACAGCTTCAACGAATGGTATCGTCGGCTACCCTTATTACGCCGATTACAATGCCAGCAAAGCGGGTGTGATTGCACTGACTAAATCGATGGCGCTCGAGTTGGCTCCGGCCATTCGTGTAAATGCGATTGCTCCTGGGTACGTGATGACGCCCATGCAAAAGCGTGAATACTCAGAACAGATGCTTGAGCAAGTTAACGCCAAAATCCCTATTCAGCGACACGCGAGCCCAAATGAAGTTGCCAGTCTGTTTACCTTCCTTGCGTCTGATGAGGCGGCGTACCTTACGGGTCAAGTTTTTACTATCGACGGGGGCGAGATTGCGGGTGGATTGGCGAGTCGCTAACCAGCTTAAGCCTGGCCACGGCATTTGAAGACGGAAACGCCACAATGAGCCACGGTACCAAGAAATCGAAAGCGCTTTTCGAACGGGCACTGGGTGTGATGGTTGAAGGTGGAAGCTCGCCTTCCCGCGGCCCTGCAAACTACGGGGACTACCCGCTTTTTATCGAACGCGGCTCCGGTTCACGCATCTGGGACGTCGATGGAAACGAGTACATCGATTGGATGCTCGCTTACGGGGCCTTGCCGCTTGGCCATGCTCATCCGTCTGTCGTCGAAGCAATCACCGGGGCCGCATCTGAGGGCAGCTTGCTGGCAGCAGCTACAGAAATTGAAATCGAAGTGGCTGAGTTGATTGCTGGAATGATTCCTGGTGCGGAGAAAGTTCGTTTCGCCAATACGGGAACCGAGGCGACTATGGCTGCGATTCGTTTGGCGCGCGGCATGATGGGCCGTCCAAAGTTTATTAAGTTCGAGGGGCACTACCATGGCTGGTATGACGATTTTCTTGTCAATAGTCACCCCCAACCGTCGGTTGCGTTCGGTCACCGAAACGATCCGGTAAAGATCGCCGACAGCTCCGGACTTAACCGTCACGCCCTCGATGACACCATCGTCGTACCGTGGAACGATGCAACTGCGATTGAACGGGCTGTAATCGACAATCGCGGGCAGATTGCGGCAGTGATTACAGAGGGCATTATGGCCAACATTGGGGTGATACCACCCCACGATGGCTACCTGAGCTTGCTTCGTGAAATTACGCGCGACAATAATGTTTTATTGATTCTCGACGAGACAGTGACTGGATTTCGTATAGCGCCGGGTGGATGCCAGGAATACTTCGACGTTGAGGCGGATATTGTTACCTTCGGCAAAGGTGTTGGTGGTGGAATGCCGGTGGCGGGGTTTGCCGGGAGCTCCGATTTGATGCAGGGATTGGAATGGGGCGGAGTGCTTCATTACGGCACCCAAAACGCGTCGCGCCTAGGCATGTTTGCAGCAGCAGCCAACCTGCGAGAATTGATCAAGGATGACGCTGCTGCGTTTACTCACTTGTGGCATATTGGCGAGACGCTTTGTACGGGGTTGCGAGAGCTGTTTGCAACCGAGGGTGTAGCCGCCATTGTTCAGAATGTTGGTCCGATGTTGCAGATCATGTTCACGGACCAGGAACGAATTACTGATTTCCGCGAGTTTTGTGCGCATGTTGATCGCGTTGCCTACCAACATTTTGTCTGGAAGTTATTCGACCATGGTATCTACATGAGCCCGTCGGCAGCCCTTCACTCTGTCGCCTGTGTGGCACACAGCAACAATGATGTTTCGTCTACGTTAACCGCTACCGCGGAGGCAATCAGCGGGTGAAGGGCAAGGTCGCCGTCGTAACGGGTGCGGCCTCCGGAATTGGCTTAGCAACGGCAGAAGCTTTTGCTAGTGAAGGAGCATCCGTTGTTGCGGTTGACATCGATCCTTCTGGAGCTTTGCTGGCAGACCGAATCTCGGCGGGAGGTGGGTTGGCCTACTTTGTTGAGGCTGATTTGACGAGCCAGGATGATTGCGCCGCTGTGGCTGAAACTGTCCAGCACGTTTACGGTGGGGTTGATGTTCTAGTTAACAACGCTGGCGTTATCCATCGGGCGACGATTCTAGATACTAGCGAAGCAGACTGGGACCGTTTGATGGACGTTAATGTGAAAACGATTTATCTGCTTTCCCGAGAAATCATTCCACTGATGGTCCAAAGAGGGGGTGGCGCAATCATTAACACGGCGTCTGGTTGGGGTTTGGCCGCTGGTCCGCGAGCTGCTGCGTATTGCGCTTCGAAGGGCGCGGTTGTGCAACTGACTAAGGGAATGGCGATTGATCACGCCCGCGACGGAGTCCGAGTCAATTGCGTGTGCCCAGGTGACGTCGACACCCCGATGCTCGAGGCGGAGGCCAAAGGGCTCGATGTGCCACGGGAACAATTTCTTGCCGAGGGCGCTGAAAGACCGATGGAACGAGTTGGTTCTGCATCGGAGGTCGCCGCATCGATCCTGTATTTGGCGGCCAAAGAATCGGCGTTCATTACTGGGACTTCGCTCGTGATTGATGGTGGAGGGCTACTTGGCTGAGTATCAGTTCAAGTAATGGGCCTTGTGTTCTTCGATCGTCCGGTCTTTTATTAAGCCCTTCTACGGTAGTCAAACAGCAACTCATTGGGGACTTACTATGAGATTAGGTTTCGTTCAATTATCCCGCCGTTATTTCAGCAGCGTTCTGTGTGCCTGCTTCCTGATCGTCGCGGTTTCTTGCAGTGGAGATGATGAAACCATCGAGACACCGGAGGAACTCACGGCTCGTGCTCAAGCTATCCATGAAAGGGTGCTTACGGCCGACACTCACAAGGATATTTCCGGAAACTTCGCCCCCACTGACGGTTCTGAGGGCGAGGATCCGAATGTTCAAGCTGGTCGGCAGGTGGACTTGCCCCAGATGCGTGAAGGTGGTCTCGACCTGGCTTTCTTTATCGTTTACGTAGGGCAGGGACAGGGCAACCTCAATGACGAGGGCTACACAAATGCACTTGGTGCGGCAATGCGCAAGTTCGAAGGTATTCACCGGATGACCGATGAGCTGTACAGCGACCAGATCGGTCTTGCCACTAGCGCTTCAGAAGCCGAACAGATTGCTGCTGAAGGTAAGTTGGTTGCCGCCATCGGCATCGAAAATGGCTACCCGATGGGTGACGACATTGGACTGATTGCCCGGTTCAAAGAACTGGGCGCCGGCTATATGGGGATAACCCATAATGGCCATAATCAACTTGGGGACTCAAACACTGCTGGTTGGTACGGGACCGCTGAAGAGCCGCAGCGGAGTATGAATGGTGGCCTCAGTCAACTTGGGGTAGAGGCGGTCGCCGAGATGAACAGGCAAGGGATCATGATTGATATCTCGCATGCTGGTAAGGAGACGATGCTGGATACACTTGCAATCTCACAGGCGCCAGTTATCGCATCTCACTCGAGCGCCACAGCGCTCCGAGATCATTCGCGCAACCTTGATGATGAGCAGTTGCTGGCGTTGAGGGAGAACGGTGGTGTTATGCAGACGGTCGCGCTGGGCAATTATCTTAAAGATCCCGGGCCGCGCAACACTGCAATCGTGGAATTGCGTGAGGAAATGGGCCTTCCCGCGCGTGGCCGCGGTGGTCGTGGTGGTCGCGGTGGTCGCGGTGGTCGCGGTGGTTCCACAGCAGGGGAGCAACCGGAATTAGCGATGGAGGACCGTGCTGCGCAAGTGGCACTGGAGGCAGACTTTAACCGTCGTGTCTCTGAGGAGATCGACCCTGAGTTCCCCGTTGCTAACGTTGAAGATCTTATCGATCACATCGACTACGCTGTGAACCTGATTGGAATTGACTACGTTGGCATTAGCTCGGACTTCGATGGCGGTGGGGGCATTGACGGTTGGAACAATGCTTCCGAGACATTCAACGTGACTCACGAAATGGTAAGACGTGGGTACACGGAAGAAGAGATTGCCAAGGTGTGGAGTGGCAACCTTTTGAGGGTCTGGCGCGAGGTTGAACAAGTCGCGCAACGTATCCAAGAGGAAGAAGGAAAGTGAGCCAAGACTCGGAACCTGACGTTGGTCCGGCTGGCCGAGTCGTGGAATTTCCGGTCGATGGAATTCTTGACCTCCACACATTTCGCCCACAGGATGCCCGAGATGTTGTCAGGGATTATCTCGATTCCTGCCAGAGGAAGGGAATTTTTGACGTGCGCATCATCCATGGCAAAGGCAAGGGCGTGCTTCGCCGCATTGTGCACTCCGTGTTGAGCGATCGCGATGACGTCGATTCGTTTTGCCTAGCGAGCGATAGTGGAGGTTGGGGAGCGACTGTAGTTGGTTTGTCCCCGGGCTTTCAAGCCAATGATGTCAACGGAGGTGCCTCGGCTGGCAGTTCGCCGCGAAGGACGAACGGTGCAACTGAACCAGCTTGATTGGTTCGTCTTCGCAGCCTACGGCGTGATCGCCTTGGCTACCGGACTGTATTTTGCTCGCCGCGCGGGCGCCGGAATGCAGGAGTTCTTTCTGTCAGGCCGGAAACTTCCCTGGTGGTTGTTGGGCACGTCGATGGTAGCAACCACTTTTTCGACGGACACGCCGAACTTGGTTACCAACATCGTGAGATCCGATGGGGTAAGCGGTAACTGGATATGGTGGGCATACTTGATCACCGGAATGTGCACCGTGTTCTTCTACGCGAAGCTCTGGCGTCGTTCTGGCGTCCTTACTGATATGGGATTTTACGAACTCCGCTATTCAGGGAGGCCTGCGGCGTTTCTTCGTGGTTTTCGCGCCCTTTATTTAGGGGTGTTCTTCAATGTCATGATCATGGCAACGGTCACTTTGGCTGCGATCAAGATCTCTGGTGTTTTACTGGGGATTGACAAGTACACGACTGTGATGGTCGCAGCGACCATCACTGCCGCATACTCGGCGAGTTCAGGGCTGTGGGGCGTCGTGGTGACCGACCTTTTGTTGTTCACGATCTCGATGGTGGGGTCATTATCGGCAGCGTACTTTGCTTTGCAGCGACCGGAAGTAGGAGGTTTGAGCGGGCTGGTAAACAATCCGGACCTGCAGGGCAAACTGTCGATGTTGCCGGATTTTTCCGATTGGACGGCAGTTACTAGCGTCCTGATTGTGCCGCTTGCGGTGCAATGGTGGAGCACCTGGTATCCAGGGGCAGAGCCGGGGGGTGGTGGTTATATTGCGCAACGTATGCTCGCAGCTCGTAATGAGAAAGAGTCGGTCTATTCGACCCTGTGGTTCAATGTTGCTCACTATGCTCTGCGGCCGTGGCCGTGGATTCTCGTGGCCCTGAGTTCACTTCTGGTGTACCCGACGCTCGAGTCGATCCAGCAGCGATTTCCAGACCTGGACCCTACGATCGTGGGCCATGATCTAGCCTATCCGGCGATGCTCGTTTTTCTGCCCTCTGGCCTGCTTGGGTTGGTCGTTGCCTCGTTAGCGGCGGCCTACATGTCGACGATTAGCACTCACCTGAATTGGGGCGCTGCTTATATAGTGGATGATTGCTACAAACGGTTCTGGGCTCCGTATCGTAGCGAGGCTCACTACATACTGGTGGCTCGCCTCAGCACGGTGATCCTTGTGATTTTGGCCTCAGTCGTTGCCCTGTGGCTTGATACAGCGCGACAAGCATTCCAGATCCTTTTACAGATCGGTGCCGGTACCGGACTAATTTTTCTTCTTCGGTGGTATTGGTGGCGGATCAACGCCTGGGGCGAAGTCGCGGCGATGATCATCTCATTCTTGGTAGCCGTGTATTTTGAATTCATTCACTTCCGGACAGGGTTGGTTGCGCTCGGTACAGAGGCACAGTTGGTGGCTGGAGTGGTAATCACTACGGTCGGATGGATGGCGGTGACCTTTCTTACGCCGAAAACTGACGCGGAGACGTTAGGTTCGTTCTACAGGAAAATCTACCCGATTGGCCCGGGATGGCGGCCAGTCGTGAAAAAAATACAACTTTCACAGATTTCTGAGGCGGGCGATGTTTCCATAGACAATACAGAAGCTAGTTCCGGCCAGAGCCTCACCGTAGGGTTTCTGGCCTGGTTCCTCGGCTGTGTGACAGTGTATGCAGCACTGTTTGGAACCGGATATCTTCTCTATGGAGAACTGGTTCCGGGCGTCTTTTGCTTACTTCTTTTCGTTGGCAGCGCCACCTGGCTGTCAAGGATTTTGCCCCATTTAGGGTTTGCCGATTAGTCTCTGTAATATGCTAGTCGAAACCTCTAGACACCTTCGTGCCGTTGGTCCTACGTAACCGGGGATTCAACATCGGACCTGTCGAACTTTCATTGTTGAAAGGCAGGCGAGGGGTTGGTGAAAACAGTCTCTGGCAGGGTGTCGTAGACGTGAATAGACCAATCCTGATCACGCCCTTTGTTGGTTGCTAGCATGATATTTCCAAACTGTTGCCAACTTGTCCAAGCGTTTGTAAAACGGGGTTCGGGGTCGTCGAAGCGGGTCCAATGGGTCCACTGTTCAACAAGGCCGGTGTCCTTGGCTACAAATACCTCATACTTGTTGTCAGGTGTGTCGCCGACATCCTCAAAAGTTAGTTGAAGGATATCTGCGACTCGACCGTCCTCCATCGGGCCTTCCCCAAGGTATTTGAGAGTTACACCAGGGTCCAAAAGCTTGTAGGGCATAAACATCCAGTAGGTGTCGTTGTTCCAGCTACGGAAGGCGCTGTTCAGCAGAGTGGCTAGCTCCTCCGGGTTGGAAACCTCAACACCGTTCTTGAAAATCCTGCCGTCCCATCGGCTGATGTTGATCAGAGAAACAATTTGATCGCCTTCGCCATTTTCCGATTCCATCCGGTGATTACCGGTCCATTTGTCCCAAACATGTAGGCGACCCCCGAAGAATTTCCAGCTGACATAGCGCGTGCTGTTCCAAGCTTCCTCTCCCCCCATCGAAGCGAGCGTAGCGTTGGCAATATCGATGGATTGTTGATCAGATTGGCCCGGAACGGTTGAAGAAGCCATCGATTGCTTAAACGCCAAACCTGAGGCTGCTGCAAAAATGATTAAAACTACGGCAATGGTTTGGGAGTTTGCTTGCATCGATTTCATGCCTTCCCGCTCCTTTCGAGTGCGCTGATAGAGAACGGCAGAAGGGTATGAGAGAGCACTGTGGGTGGCAAGTAGTGCAGGGTTGAATATGAATCTTTGAAGAGTTCGCCTCTTCCCTTTCTAAGCAGGTTACGAAAATATCTAAGGGTCCCGTTACTTACAACTTAGCGGTAAATCTCTGAAATTGTTGGAATTAGGTAATCTTGGAAGCACGGTACCAGTTCATAACGCGGTGAATATCCCCAGTCACGGCGAGCTAGCCGATCGTCGACAGCGCTTGGCCAGGAATCGACGATTGCCTGGCGCTGTGTGTCAGGCTCAAATGCGACATGGACAGCGGGATAAGCCTTAGCGACGAGTTCATGTATCTCAGCGGCTGATGGATTAAATGCCGAGACGTTATAGACGTGCTGGCTTAGGCTCGTTCCTTCTCTATTGGTTAGTGCCAGAATCGCATCGATCGCGTCGGGCATCGCCATGAAGGGGATGCGGGTGTCGGGGCGAACAAAACAGGTATAGGCTTCGCCTTTCGCAGCGGCGTGAATCATCTCGGAGGCGTAGTCGCTGGTACCTCCTGAAGGCATTGTCAAGGCACTGATTAGGCCAGGGAAACGAATGGATCGAAAATCGACAAGGTTGGCGTGCGCCTCTGTATCCAGTTGCTTGTAATAAGTGGCGTAGTAACGCCCCAGGTGTTCACAGTAGAGCTTGTTAGAGCCATACATTGTTCTGGGTGTTGAGCATTCATACTCGCTAACGGGCCGATCGCCAAAGTCAGTTGGGGTGCCGTAGACAGCAATTGAGCTGGGATAGAAGAACATTACTGAGCGACCGTGGCCGCGAGCCTGTGACATTGCAAATTCAAGCAGGTTTAAAGTCCCGGTAACATTGACTTCGTGTGCGCCGACCGGGCTGAATTCACTTTGTGTTGAGAGCAGAGCAGCCAGGTGGTAGATACGGTCCACGGAACAGTCAGCCTGAATGTTCTCCAGCAGTTCATGGTCCAGGATCGAGCCTGTATATGCGCGAGAAACACGCGTTCGCAAGGATGCGTCGAGTGGCTCAAGGTCAAGCGTTGCAAGCTCGCTGCCCGCCTCCGTGAGACGATCGATTAGGGCGTGGCCAATCTCCCCTGCGGCTCCGGTTATTAAAGCGACAGACTGACGAATACCAACCTCCGAGAGCGGATCGGGTTATACCTACCGAGGACTTGCCCGGTGACGATAACACCTGCCTGTGATGTCACGATGACGTTTGCCCCTTGTGCTTTAAGGCCGGGGAGGGCGGGGCGATATTTATTTCGTTAAATATGGTCTCAAGTGGGGTATCTAGTATCCCCACCAATCTAGCCGCGACGTCCTTAGCAGTGAGGGCGCTTCCAGGTGTGTCCAATGGCTCAATGTTCAGGGTGTCGAAGAAAGGTGTGCGCACAAAGCCGGGATTCACAAGTGTGACGCGCACGTTTGCGCGGCTACATTCATCTGCCAATGCTTGGGCCGCGCCCCGCAGGCCAAACTTTGCAGCGCAGTAGACGCTCCCCTTACGTTTGCCGCGGAGTGCTGCTTCCGACCCCATGATTATCAAATCACCATGGCCGCGTCGCTTCATCACAGGAAGAAAGCTGCGGGCTACCAAAAGGTGGCTCGTTAAATTGAGAGCGATATTGTCCCGGATCTGCCGCACGGAGAACTGTTCAATTTGACCAAAGTGTCCAGAGCCGGCATTACTGATTACGGCATCAATGTCTGGGTGGAGTCGTGCCAACCGATCTAAAACACTGGAAGACTGGTTTAGATCGGAAAGATCAAGAGGCACGGGGTCGTAACGATTGAAGTCGGGTGCGAACTTGCTGTGATCACGAGCGATGCCGACAACCACCGCTCCCCTTCCCAATAGAAGCTCTGCTGTGGCACGGCCGATTCCACTGCTGGAACCAGTAATGAGCACTTTGCAGCCGACGCGGGAGTCTTGCTGGCTCATGTAATCTCCAAAGCACCTGAGAAAAGATTGGTCTCCGGGAACGCGTTAACCAACTGTTGCTCAACAAAGGACAAGAGCTGGGCCTCGCGAGACTCGCTGTACGAAACGAACTTGTTCCTCCGCATTAGTGGCCCATTCAACAACTCATCTCGAGGATACATTCGTTCAATTTTCTGGAACATGTCGGACGGAAAACGAAGGGGGCCTAGGCTGACAGAGTGTAGTGTGCTGCTCGGGATTGCCGTTGCAAGCGTGTCGACCAGGGCTTCATATCCAGCGCGCCAGTCTTTATACCAAAGCAGTGGATCCAGGCGGATACCTATTGGCCAGCCCGCGTTGGCGAGTTCGCCAGCGGCGTGGACTCGGTCCCGGATGCCTGGACAGCCATGTTCTACTGCAACGGTGGTTTCCTCAGGGGTGAAGCTGAAGGCGACTACGACGTTTGGCACGGGAGGCATGCTGAGGAGATTGCCGATCGCGATGCTCTTCGTGCGTAGCTCTAAGAAAGCGTTTGGTCTTTTAGCAAAAAACGGTACGAAGTGTTCGACGAAGCTTGTAAGTGATTCCAGGGCGAGCGAATCGCAGTCGTAACCGGAGAGAAAGTACGGTGACTGTTCGTGTCTGTTAGCAATAATGCTATCGATTTCTGCTTCAAAATCCTCGAAGTTTACGAAGAAGACATAGTGAGCGGATCGAAACATTCCTTGCAAGAAACAATAGCGACAGTCATATAGACAGTTGAGCATGTGAGAAAAGTAGAAGTTTGGGCCATTGCTAATGCCGAACCCGTTAGGTGCAGGGAAGACGAGATTCCCCTCCTTTCTTGCAAGGATAAGGGCCGGTTTTTGTTTCTGAAGGTCGAAACGTTGAGCCGCAGGGTTGAAGACTTCAGTGTAATGCTCACAGGGGACAACACGCGCGCCGGGAAAGCGTTTAAGTAATCGACTTGCGCGCGGATGAACCTGAAGATTGTCCTCAATGTAGATGGTATCGATCACGGCTAGAGCCCGAGAGTTGGAGGAATGCTTTCAAGATGCTCGGTGATCGATGTGATCACACTTTTGGCATTGGTAAAACCATTCGATACCACCCAATCGGTGGCTTTCACGTGCGGACAAATTATCGACCATCTCCGCAACAGTCGTCGTAACTGTCTTCGCTGAGTTGTTGTGAAGTGCAACTTATGTAGAAGTTCGCGGAGTTCTTCCGGATCAATTCTTCGTTGGGTCAACTCAGCGGAAAGTTGCTGTAACGGCTTAATCAATGAGTTGAAGGTTTTGAGGTTGTCTTTGACGAGTCTAGTGGCCACGTCTGGTGGTGGTGTTCCTTCCAACCGGACTTGGTTGTCGTTAACGACTTTAAAGGAATGGATCAGCTCATGGGGGGAGTAGTGGGCCGCAGCTGCATAGAATCCAGAGGCTTCTGTATCGTACAGGTCATCAGTCGGGAAGTTTTTGGGAATATTGTCAATGGTGCAAACTGTGGCACTTGGGCACGGAGCCCCAAAGACAAACGGTGGATACCAACTTCGACCGGTTGAGACACAGTGGATCTTATGGGCTATTCGAGGCTCCCCTGCAGGCAAGTCACGGTGTGCGATGGTACCGAGGTTTATCCATGCTGCGCAGCTTATCTCGCAAGCTTGGTGAGAGACTGCAGTAGCGGCGTTGTTCCGTCCGATACCAGAGAGGATGAGTCCAATACCATTCTGTATGTTTCCGAAGCGAGAGTAACCTTCATAGGAATCTACGGGGGACATGCCGAAATGCTCAATAATTGGTTCCGCTTCGGCCATTAACGCAACGACGAAATTGACCTGGCCAGTGGGCATTATCGATTTCTCAGGAGGTCAATGAGTTGTAATCGTTCGATATGCTTTGTTGCAGTCTTTGTAGCTTCATGGTGTATCGTCGCGCTTCATCGTGACGCCCACGTTTCTTGGCCCCGGTTCGATAGATATCAATTTTTTCGGCGCAAACGCGTGCCGCTTCAGCACGCTGTGTATTGTTCAACGAACCACTCCCGAGTAGTTTCTCAAGGGCTGCAATACGGAACCGATCCATACCCCAGTAGCGGCGAGAAAGCTGATCATTATGTCCGCCGTGTTTGACTACCAGGGGCTCGTCGATGAAGAGGACGGGATAACGGCTGGTGATCCGGAGCCATAAATCGTAATCCTCGCAAGCTGGCAACGTCTCATCGAAAACACCGACATCCTCAAGGACGTTCCTATGAACGACCACACTAGAAGGGGACATGCAGCACAGCGGCAAACAGTCTTTGAAAATGTCGCCGCCTCGCTTTGCATGCTTTTTCATTGGGTTTACTCGAATGCCATTGCGGATCCAAACTTCCTCTGTATGACAGAGAAGTGCTGTCGGCGTGGATGCCAGAGCAGCATTCTGCTGGGCCAGTTTCTCCGGTAGCCACTCGTCGTCAGAATCCAAAAAAGCGATCCAATCTCCACGACTGGCTTGAATGCCCCGGTTCCGGGCTGCGCTGACTCCGCGCTGTGACTCCTCAAAAAGGACGACATTGGGATACTCGCGCCGAAGACTGTCGATCGTGTTATCAGTCGATCCATCGTCAACAACGATCACCTCAAGTGGCTTCTGAGTCTGTACGGCGATGGAGTTGAGGGCGCGGGGCAGCAGGTGCTCCCTATTGTGTGTTGGGACAATGACCGAGATAGACAGTGTATCCATTAATGCTACTCGAACGACAACCACCCATTCAGACCCGCCGGTGTTTGCACGTATAGAAACTCCCCCCAAGTACCCAAAACAGGTAGTTCTGAGCCCGGGGCGAATTGCTGAATTATTGCGCCCTGCGGCGCTGGGTGGTCCAAAACGTTGGAAATAGTAGCCACCGATTCCTTGCGTAACGGGGTTGTGGGCTCAGTGGCGGCACCGATGATATAACCGTGAGCCCCATTGGGCAGCTCAACCCGATACCAATGGGTGGTTGCCCCCCAAACCAAGACAGGAGTGTGTCGATCCAGAGTGGTAAGTGTGTGCGCACCACTGTTTGGTCCAGTGCGGACAACAACGTTGCTGCCAGCTGTGCGTGACCAACTACCGACACGACTGAGGTCGGTAGTTAAAGACTGTGGTTCTGTGCGCATTCGTTCGAGAAAGGGCAATGGGTCAACCGCACCGCGAGCGTATACACCGAAATGGAGGTGTGGCGGTGTTGTTCGTGCATTTCCCGTGTTTCCCACGGTGCCTAGTTGGTCTCCCGACTTAACTCGCTGGCCCGATTCGACGTTATAGCTATCAAGGTGAGCGTAATATAGGCGAACATTTCGCCGCCGATCTAAATTAATCCAGACGACGTTGCCGCCGACGGCGGTTGTGGTAGCCCGACTGACGACCCCATCAGCTGCGGCGAGTACCGGGGTGCCACGGTCAGCAAAGATATCGATACCGCGGTGTGAACGTCGGCCCCCATCACGCTCAGCACCAAACGCGCTCCAGATCGAGCGGCCGGTATGACCGGCAACTGGAAAACTGAGAGAGGCGTCGATTGTTAGCCCAACAGTATAGTGAGCACTCCGGAGCAGTTCAGGCTGGATGCGGAGTATATAGTTTCCGTCGCGCAGAGGCTCGAAGCGAAGCCTTCGCGAGGCTTCGGGGGCGCTGTCGGGAATTGGATCCATCTCTGTTGGCGGTTCGATAAGGATGGTACCGCTAGCAATATGGATAGGGGCCTGAGGATCATTGTCCACAAGGCGGAATAGATCCATAAATACACTGAGAGGCTCGTGTGATTGGAGGACAACTGTGGCGTCGACCCGTTGCCCACCGGTAACAGGAAAGACATAACCGATAGCAGTGGCTACTGATTTGTCGAAGTAACCAGACTCACGAAAAGGCGAAGCAATATGGGCAGGCTTCCGCAAGGCTGTCTCTGAAGCCTCGACCCAGTCGTGACCCAAAGCTGAGTTGACAAGGTTGGCTTCCAGGAGGGAGAGGCGGTAAGCCTCATGAGCATTAGTGGGTCGGAATATCTCAGGTACGCGTTCGATTTCCTGGGCGCAGCCGAACGATAGTAGGAGTGTAAAGAAAGCGATCATCCCGCAAGTTAGCGCCGAGCATGACGAAAGCTTAAGAGCGCGCTGAGCCTCGTGCATTTTGCAAGCCATTTGCAATTGCTTTCTAATTGCCGGGACAGCCGGCCGGCTTCTCGCCACCAAGCCGTTCGATTTGCATACAAGCTATGGGGACAGCGTTTGAACTCGGGTGGTCAGTTACCAGGCGGATGAGTTCACTGATGGCTTGAGCCCCTTCACCTAGTTCGATGAGGCAGCGGGCAGCCTTAAACGTAGCATCAGGAGCCATCTGGGAGCCTGGGTACCGCCGTTCGACTTCCATAAACGCCGTGCGGGCCAGCTGGTACTGCTGCAAAGAATAGTGGCTTTCGCCGATCCAGTACTGGGCACTGTCGGCGAGCGAACCATCCGGGAAAAGCCGAAGGTACTGTTGAAAACTGTCGATGGCGAGTGTGTAGTTGGCTGACAAATAGTCTGTATATGCCGCCGAGTGGAGTGAGTCGGCTTCCGACTTTGTTGGTACTGGGGGCGGTTGGGCGGACGCTGCCGGGCGGGCAACTGATGGTCCGGGCACCCCCGCGGGTTGTTGAGGAGGAGGCATTGGCGATCCGGAGACCTGGCGTGCTGAAGCATTATCAGGTTCACGGCTTCCTCCGGCAATGCTGAGAAGATTCTCGTTCAGTAGAGCGAGCTGTTCTTCCAGGGCGGCTAATCGAGACTCAAGATTTCCTGTGTTGGCACCATATTCGGCAAGACGCACGCGCAGTGGTTCAAGAGTGTTATCAAGGTCGAGCCATAGCTGATCAAGTCGGCCCAGAATGCTAATTTGTGCTGTCTCCAGGTCTACAAGTTTGGATTCTAAGGCTATTAACCGGCTGTCTTGGGAACTATTCTGTGCACCGGCTGAATTGGTAGAGAGAATTAGCGAGAGTAGGATCAAAGGAAGAACGCGCAGGAATTGGCTTGGCATCGGGATATCCTCTTGCTTGCTTCGGGAGATGAGCCGTAGAGAAGGTAGCATCCAGCGTATCAAGGAAACCAGAAGGCAATGGAAGGCTCGTTCCAACTGTTTTTAAATCCACGGTTCTCGATTGACACTCCTTACACTGACGTTGCCCGGGAGGTGGTTAGCCTTGATGCGCTTGAATCGGCTTGGAAGGAGGCTCGGGAATGGCCAGAGTATGGCGAGACTCCATTCCATGACTTGACCAGGCTGGCAAAGGATCTCGATGTTGCACAAATTTTGCTAAAGGATGAGTCGGGGCGCTTCGGACTCGGAAGTTTTAAGGCCATCGGTGGCGCTCATGGTGTTTTGCGAGCGGTTCAGAGTGAGTTGTGTGACCGGGGGATCGTGGTTGATGGCACTGGATTAAGAAGCGGACGATATCAAGAAGAAACCGCGAATATCGTTTTGATCTGTGCTACCGATGGCAACCACGGGCGGGCGGTGGCGTGGGCGGCCCACAACTTAGGTTGTCCGTGCGTGGTTTACGTCCCCAGCATTGTGAGTGAGGCCCGGCGTGCCGCAATCGAAGCAGAGGGGGCCACAGTGGTCCGGATTGATGGCACGTATGATGAGGCTGTCCGGGATGCTAGTGCTGCCGCTGCAAAATGCGGCGGGTTAGTAGTGTCTGACCACTCGTTCCCCGGATATGAAACTATCCCGCGAGCGATAATGCAGGGCTACACGATTGTTGCCGCTGAGTTGCTGGAGGCAATCAATAGTCAGCCTTTGCCGACGCACGTTTTCGTCCAAGCAGGGGTGGGGAGTTTCGCTGCCTCGATCTGCGGTTATCTATGGGAGAAGCTCGGTGCTGACCGCCCAGTATTTATTTGCGTGGAACCAACGGCAGCGGATTGTCTATATCAGAGTGCAGTTGCTGGCCGGTTAGTAACTGTGGCTGGGGACCTTGACACCGTAATGGGTTGCTTGTCTTGCGGTGAAGCCTCGAGCTTGGGATGGAACATTCTCAGGGACGGTGCAACAGCCTTTTTGACCATTAGCGATACTCACGCTGTCACCGCAATGAGGTCTCTGGCCTCCAGAGGGCATGGTCAGCAAGGAGTTGTGTTGGGCGAGTCGGGCGCTGCTGGACTTGCAGGTCTCCTGGCAGTAGGGATCGACGAAATGGCAAGGGAACAACTCAGTCTTGATCAGAATTCGAGAATCCTTCTGTTCGCCACCGAAGGGGCAAACGATCCTAAGCGGTATCAAGAATTGGTCGGCAGCGTGCCGTAGGTAGTTCATGAAAACAGTCACTGGTGTGGACAGGCGGAGTTCTTCAATCTAGACAGCAGAACCGCAAGCAGCTTACTTGTGGGAGCATAATGTTCGTTCACCTTGGGGAATATCAGAGTGGACGTGCGATGCGACATCTATACTCTCCTCTGCGTTGCTGTCTTGAGTGCCTTAGGACGGAAGCCTCCGATGAGCTTTACCCCAAACGAATCGCAGCGTTCCTTGCTCCAGCTGGCTGTTGGGCACGCTGAGGCAGCTGGCGATTTGCTACTTTCGTACTATGGCCGGTTGCGTCGAGAACACGCGGAACGCAAAGGTGGTCGACAGCGCGATCTGGTGACGAAGGCAGACCGTGAGGCAGAGAGACTTCTAGTTGATCGAATTCCTGGCTCGGATGACGTTCTGGGGGAAGAAGGAAGTCTGCGCTCGACCGGTGCTGAGCGACTCTGGGTTATCGATCCGCTTGATGGCACTGTTAACTATCTTCATGGCATTCCGTTCTGGGCTGTTTCGATCGCCATTATTGAAGGAAACGAACTGCTGGCCGGGATAGTCCATGCGCCGAAACTCAATCAAACGTTCACGGCATTGAGAGGAGATGGCTGTCGCCTCAATGGAGATACTGTCCGTGTATCGGAAACGGCTTCGATTGGGGAGGCGATAATGGCGACCGGTTTTGCCTACAACCGGAACGAACTCCCAGATAACAATTTGGACAATTGGACCAGAATCGCACTGGCGGCCGCCGGGGTGAGGCGCATGGGTGCAGCGGCGCTCGATTTGGCCTATGCGGCGTGTGGACGTCTCGATGGATTTTGGGAGTTGCATCTCTCGCCGTGGGATGTGGCGGCTGGCACGCTGCTGGTGCGTGAGGCTGGTGGGCGGGTGAGCGACTTTTCTGGCGCCGAAGACCTCGATACGATTCTTGAAGGACGGAATATTATTGCTAGCAACGGGCGTATTCATGATGAAATTCGCTTCCGCCTGTCGACACCGGAAGCTATCTGAAGGGGGGCGGAATGGTTCACGATAGGATCCGAGTCTTTGTTTCGGCCACGGCAGGCCGTTTGTCCGCGCAACGTTCGGTATTTGGGGATTACCAGGGGGGGCACTTCCAGGCTCTCTCGACACTCTTGCTTGTTCTCACCCTCACCCCAATCTTAATCGGGGCAATGCCACAAACTTCCCGTGTCTTTGTTGGTGACGAAGCTATGGATTTCACGCTTCAGTCCATTGACGAAAGCACCTTCAATCTCAGAGACTTGCGCGGGGAGCGAGCTGTCATTTTGGTCTTTTTCCGGGGTGCTTGGTGACCATGGTGTCGTCGACAGCTCGGTGAGCTGCAAGAAAACCTTGAAAGCCTGGTTGGAGCCGAAACGTCACTCTGGGTTATTAGCACGGACGATCCCTCTAGGCTTCTCGAGTTGCGGGATACTGAGGGCCTCACATTCCCAGTCCTTCTTGATCCGGCTGCTAATACGATCAAAGCCTATGGCTTGTATAACGCCGATAGTGACCGCGGAATCCCGCATCCGGCTGCACTGATTATTGACAAGAACGGCCTGGTTCGGTACGTGAGGGTAGACGAAGATTATCGGAAGAGGCCTTCAATTGAAGAACTTCGTGATGCCCTCAAATTGTTAGCAGGGGGGTAGGGGTGTCCTGGCGCTGGAGCGGGAGGCTGATCTCTAGTAGCGTTCTGGAGGGTGTTTGCATCACTACAAGACTGGTTCAGCTGAGTGTACTACTTGATATTCCTTGGAATTCGCAGGAGGCATGATGTTTAGACGTTGGATGCTCGTCGTATTGGTCATGTTTGTGTCGACAGTTTCGTTATCGGCTGTACCGGTCAGAGCCCAGGAAGGCATGGGTAAAGGACCGCTGACACATGATGACTACGATGCCTGGAAGCGGATCCAAGGCCAGCAAATTTCCCCAAATGGTGAGTGGGTTGTGTATTCTGCCGTCCCGCAGGATGGTGATGGCGAATTGATTGCTACCCACGTCGAATCGGGTAGAGAGCATCGGTATCCGCGAGGAGCAGGCGCTCGTTTTATGCCGGATTCGACCTACATCGTGTTCACTATCGCGCCATCGGAGGCAGAGACGGAAGAGGCCCGTAAGGCGAAGACAAAGCCGGAAGATATGCCGAAGAGCAGTCTCGGCATTATGAATCTTGCGGGCGGTGAAGTCATTGAGATCGAGCGCGTTCGTAGCTTCCGAGTTCCGCAGGATGCCGGTGGTCATATTGCATACCTTCACGAAGAGTCAGAGGAAGAGGAGCCACCTTCAGCTGTGACCGAGGAGCAAGAGGAAGGAGAGGAAGCCGAAGCAGATGAAAGTGACAACAAAGACAAAGACTTTGGCACCACCCTCACGGTTCACTCGCTCGCCGATGGTAGTGAATGGAACGCGGAGTCGGTGTTGAGCTATCAGTTTACCGACACCGGAGCGATGGTCCTTTATACGGTTTCGAGCGAAGAAACGCCGGAATCTGATGGTGTCTACATGTACAGCCCTGCACAGGACGCCGTTGCCACAGTGCTTAGTGGTGAGGGGAATTACGAGCGCTTGGCATTGGATGAGGACCAGGACCGTCTGGCATTTGTTACCGATCGTGACGATTACTCTGCCGATGAACCCACCTTTAACCTCTACGGGTGGGACTTCGGATCTCCAATGGCAGAGTTATGGGTCTCCCACACTTCGACTGAGAACTTTCCCGCTGGCATGGCTGTTTCGCGGTTGTCACAGGTGTCCTTTAACGAAGACGGGAGCACTGTTTTGTTGGGCGTGAAGGAAATACCTGAGCCCAAACCGGACAACGCGGATGAGGGAGAGGATGAGGAAAAGGCAGTTTTTGATTTGTGGTCATGGGACGACCCATATCCCCAGCCGCAACAGGAGCAGATGCGTAACAGAGTTGAAAACCAGACCTGGGCTTCTGTCTACCATGTTGGTAGTGGTCGTTTTGTGAAACTTGCAGACAAAGACATTCCCGACGTTCGCCTGAGCAACGATGGCAGTGTCGCGTTCGCTTCCACCAACGTTCCCTACACAAAACGCGTCTCGTACTACGGAAGTTTCTCCGATGCATATGTCATTGACCCTATGACAGGTAACCGAACTATGGTGGCCGAAGGGCTCTTTCGAGGTGCCAGCCTTTCACCAGGAGGCCAGTACGTTAGCTGGTTCGGGATGGATGATTACGATTGGCATGTCTACGACATCGCTAACGAGACCACTCGCAATCTCACAGAAACTCTTGATGTTCGATTTGACCGTGAAGATTGGGACCAACCACAGGCGGCAGGGTCCTACGGTATAGCTGGCTGGCTAAGTGGCGACGAGGGCGTATTGGTTTACGACCGGTACGATATATGGATGCTGCGCCCAGATGGATCTGAAGCGCGCATGATCACAGATGGGTACGGTAGGACTCACGACCTGTCTTTTCGCCGTATTCGGCTGAACCCTGACGAGGATTTCATCGACCCCGCAGCCGAGTTGCTTCTTGGTACCACAAACGAAGAAACAAGATCGACTGGTTTCTATGTTGATTCGGTTAGTGGTAACGAGCTTCCGCGCGAGGTCATTATGGCCGACAAGTCCATTGGAAACCCGACCAAAGCACGGGCTGCTGATGTGGTGATGTATACACAATCAACGTTTGCAGAATATCCGGATATCTGGGTTAGTGGCATGGACTTTATAGGCAAGAAGGTATCAAATCTCGGCGCCCAAACGGACAGTTTCTTGTGGGGGGAAGCAGAACTTCGAAATTTCCGTAGCTCAGACGGTGTGCCACTGAAGGGTATTTTGATTAAACCGGAGAATTTCGATCCGGACAGAAAATATCCACTCCTAGTCTATATCTACGAGACACTGCATCAGGGGTTGCACAGCTTTCGTCACCCATCGCCTGGGACCTCGGTGAACGCGTCTTACTATGTTAGTAATGACTATGTTATGTGGATGCCCGACATTGAATACGGTACCGGGTACCCGGGTAAAGATGCGCTAAAGTGCGTGCTGCCCAGCATCAATATGTTAGTCACCGAAGGTTTTATCGACGAGGATCGTATTGGTATCCAGGGACACTCCTGGGGTGGTTATCAAATCTCTTATATGGTGACTCAGACCAACATCTTTGCTGCCGCCGAAGCAGGGGCTCCCGTGTCGAACATGACCAGTGCTTACGGCGGTATTCGCTGGGCGAGTGGCATGGTGCGCCAATTTCAGTACGAGCAGACACAAAGCCGACTTGGTGACAGCCTTTGGGAGGTCCCACTCCGCTATGTCGAGAATTCACCAATTTTTTGGGCTGACAAGATCGAGACTCCTCTGCTAATTCTGCATAATGACGAAGACGGTGCCGTCCCTTGGTATCAAGGCATCGAGTTCATTATGGCGCTTCGCCGACTTGAAAAACGGGCGTGGATGTTCAACTACAACGGCGAAGCACATGGTTTGCGTCAACGTGTGAACCAGAAGGACTTCACCGTTCGGATGCAGGAATTCTTCGATTACTACCTGAAGGATCAGACTCCTCCGCTGTGGATGGTCGAGGGAATCAAGGCCTGGGAAAAGGGCAAAACTGAGAAGTAAAGCCGTACCAGGTGCGATCTTTGTGCAGGGCTCGTCGGGACGGGCACTGTCTTGTGCGCCACCGTTTGTCTAATGGAGGTCTGAGATGGGTGTTGTTTCCCGCAAGGACATTGAGGCTGCGGCTTCGCGGATTAACAGCCGCGTTCGTCGCACCCCTGTAATTCAACTCGAAGAGGCCGCGTTCGGCATTGATGCGGAGATCTTCCTTAAGCTGGAGCTTTTTCAGCACACAGGCTCGTTCAAGCCGCGTGGTGCGTTCAATAGAATCCTTTCGGCCGATGTTCCGCGGGCGGGTGTAATTACTGCGTCCGGTGGCAATCATGGGCAAGCGGTTGCCTATGCGTCAAGAATTTTGGGAATTGATGCGGAGATCTTTGTTCCAGAAGGGTCACCGGCACTAAAAGCGGAACGGATTCGAAGACACGGTGCAGTCTTGACCGTGACCGGGCAGTATTACGATGATGCGATGGATGCATGTCGGTCGCGCGCCTTGGAGACTGGGGCGTTGTTGGTCCACCCCTATGACCATCCCGATGTTGTAGCTGGGCAGGGGTTGGTGGGGCAAGAGATGGAAGACCAACTGCCAGATGTTGACACTGTGCTGGTGGCGGTTGGAGGGGGTGGTTTGGCAGCTGGTATTGCCGCCTGGTACCGGAGTGAACGTAAGGTGGTTACAGTCGAGCCAGAAAGCTGCACGACTCTAGCCAGTGCGCTTGCAGCCGGGCGCCCTGTGGATGTGACCGTAGGTGGCATTGCCTCGGATGCGCTCGGAGCACGAAAGATCGGCGAGATTCCCTTCAGCATTGCTCGAGAACACGTTGCCGAAGCTGTCTTAGTTTCTGACGAGGCGATTCTGGAAGCACGCCAACGACTTTGGGAAGGCCTGCGGATTGTTGCTGAACCTGGCGGAGTTGCTTCGCTTGCCGCGTTACTTTCTGCTGCCTATGTCCCGGATATGGGCGAGCGCGTGTGTGTGGTTATCTGTGGTGGAAACACTGCTTCCTTACCAGACTCATTGCCCTAACGTGATGTCGAAACTGGGCCGGCGATCGCATCGTAGCTGTAGCCTTCTACCGGTGGCGTGTAGCGTACTCGTCATCGGTGCGACGAGCGCGGCAGCGGTTCAAGAGAATGTCCATCTTGAGACGTTCGATGAGGCATGGAGAATTATTGCGGAAACTCACTGGGACCCTGAGTTTATGGGTGTCGACTGGGAGGCGGTGCGTCAAGAGCTTAGGCCTCGTGCTGCTGAGGCCGCGTCGGTCGTCGATCTGCGTGGCGTTATTCGCGAAATGCTCGGTCGACTCGGGCAGTCACATTTCGCCATCTGGCCAGGCGATGCCATTGGAAACATTAGAACCAATGATGGCGATACGGCTGAGGGTAGCGGTGGAGATCCTGGGTTCGAGGTGGTGCTTGCGGGTGACCAGTTTGTGGTTTCGGAAGTGGATCCAAAAGGCCCAGCTGCAGAAGTCGGTGTTGCTGCGGGCTGGGTGCTTCAGCGCGCCGGTAGCTACGAAATTGGAGGTAGTGCCGTTCCTGAAGTTGAGGATGTTGATGAGCATATATTGAGGGTAGAGGCACAGCTGGCAATGCGGCGCCGGTTGTCAGGCTCTCCGGGCAGCACCATTCGGTTTGGTTTTCTGGATGAAAACAACAGGGCCCGGCTTGTTGAAATCGAAATTGCCCGGCCCGCCGGCGAGCTCAGCCTATTTGGCAACTTGCCGCCAATCTTTGCCGCCCTTGAGAGCGAGGTCCTGCAATCCGATAGCGACATTGATATCGGCGTCATTACATTCAATATCTGGCTTCCAGTTATTAGCAGGCTATTTGACGAAGCTATTGACCAGATGCGTGATGCTGACGGGATCGTTTTAGATTTGCGCGGCAATCCTGGGGGGCTCGGTGGAATGGTGATGGGCATAGGCGGTCATTTCGTCGATAAGAACGTTTCCCTTGGCACGATGCGGACCCGCGAAAGCACCTTGCAATTCATCACGAATCCACGTCGCATCGATACCTCAGGCTCTCTTGTTGAGCCGTATGAGGGGCCGCTTGCGATATTGATGGACAATACCAGTGCCAGCACGTCCGAGGTTTTCGCTGGAGGGCTACAGGCGATCGGTCGTGCGCATATTTTCGGGCAGCGTTCAATGGGTGCTGTGTTGCCATCTTTGATGGATGAATTGCCGAATGGGGACGTGCTGCAGCATGCGTTTGCTGATTTCGTGATTTCAAAAACTGGAGTTCGACTCGAAGGCCGAGGGGTTACTCCTGATAGAGTTCTGGATGTAACCCGGGCGGACCTTCTTGAGGGCCATGACCCGGTTCTTGAGGCCGCTATAGAATGGGTCAAACAGCACCGTTGAGGCAGGTGTTGTTCGTCCAGCACAAACAAGCTGTGCTCAACGAGATAATTGGAGGCTATTACATGCATAAACGGACCCGCATGGCCATAGTGGCGTGGGCTGTCTTAGTGTCTATCGGAGTTGGGGCTGCGAGCGCCGTATCGTTTATGCCACAGGAGTTGATTCCGGCAGAGAAGATCATTGAACGTCACGTTGAGGCGATCGGTGGTGTCGACGCTGTTCGGGCCCATTCGTCGACTCAGGCTCAGGGGACCATGGAGCTGTTGGGCCAAGGGGTCCGAGGTGAAATGCGGATGTACGCGGCGGCTCCGAACAAAATACTTATGATTGTGAGCTTTCCCGATTTAGGTATTGAAAGCAGGAATGGGTACAACGGCGAGGTCGCTTGGGCGGCCGATCCAATGACGGGTGAGCGTATCCTTCAGGGTGACGAACTACAGCAGATCGTCGACGAGTCTGACTATTATTCGGACCTTCATGACCTTTCTAAATTCCAGTCGATGGAGACGCTTGAGGTGACCGAATATGCTGGGCGTCGGACCTATAAAGTTAAACTGGTCTACATCTCAGGCCGTGAAACGTTCGAGTATTTTGATGTGGATAATGGCAGGCTGGTAGGGGCCGAGGGTTTGCAATACACGTTGATGGGAGCGGTTAACGTACGTACATTCATCAGCGAATATAGGCAGTTCGGCAAGTTAATGGCGCCGACTAAGATTGTCCAGGAGATCGGGCCGGGACAGACTGTGCAAATAACCCTAGAGTCCATCCAGTATGACAATGTGGAACCATCGACTTTCGCATTGCCAGCTTCGATTGAAGCACTAATCGGCTAAGAAATTAGCGCTGCTTGTACTGGTTCATTTCCCCTAGGGGAACCTCCTGGTAAGCGTTAGTATCCGGACATGATCCCGCGATTTAAGGCAAGTGCTCTCGGCCTATCAGTTACCGCTTTGTCGCTATGGGGAGCGGTTGACTCAAGAGGCCACGCAGGCCAGGCGGGAACCCAAGGGCAACAAATGCCGGTGTATCGTGCCGGTGTTGACCTCGTGGTCCTCAATGTTGCTGTGCTCGACGATGATGGCGAGCCCGTCACTGGGCTGACTGCCGAAGACTTCAAGATATTGGAGGATGGGGTTCCTCAGGAGGTGGCACTCTTTGCCTCTTCGAGCAACACGCCGCTGGATATTGCTCTTGTTCTTGATATGAGCGGCAGCGTTGCGGCTAGCGCGCCTTCCATCAAACGCGATGCGAAAGCCTTTTTGGATGCCCTTGGTCCGAGCGATTGCGTCTACTTTGTTCCATTTCAGGAAAAGGTGCACGCTGGTACCTGGTCGGCTCCTGACGCTGCGGCCCTTATTTCTCTTGTGAATAGGATTCCCCTACGGGGTGGTACGGCCTTGTACGATGCGTTGGCACGAGGGCTAACAAACGTGAACAGAGCCCGTTATCCGGTCCTCCCAAGCGATCAAGAACTGGATGACTATCTTCAGGTTGACGGTGACAATTGTGGCACTCCCTTGCCACCAGCAGCTCTTGGAGTTGCCGGAAGTGTGCGTCGTACCGCCGTTGTCTTGCTTAGTGACGGGGGTGATGAACACAGTGAGGCGACCTATGCCGACACGTTAATAAACGCGTGGTCCAACACTGTGCCGATCTTTTCGATAGCTGTTGGTGACGCACTTGCGCCTATGATGCGCAGTTTCCAGGAAAATCGCAGTTTGAATAGCGGAGGGACCCGTGGTTCAAGGCTGTTTCGCTGGAGGCGGGCTTATAGCGAGGAACTCCAGAGAAAGCTTCGTTTTCTGACACAGATGACAGGAGGGCGGCTGGTCCTTGGTAAAGGCCCTGCGACGGTACGAGATGCCTTTGACGAAGTAGTCAAGATGCTGCGTTCTTCGTATCTGGTCGGTTACAACCAGCCGGCGGGCAATGTCTCTGATGGGATTTCCGGACTGTCATGGTATCGAGTCGATGTCGAAATCAAAGACCAAGATGCCAGTTTGTTTGTTCTTCCTGGGTATTATCGTGATTTGTTCGACAGGACGAGTGCCGAGAAGATTGTTCGAGAGTCACTAGAACTGACTGCTGCAGGGCATCATGCTGAGGCGGTGAAGCAACTTGATCTTGCCACTCAACTCGACCCGGGCTATTGGCCAACCTATTTGCACCGAGCCCGTTCTATGCTCCGAGCTGGCCAACTTGAAGATGCACGCGATGATCTTCTGGCGGTGCTTGATCTTCGGCCTGAACTTGGCTTAGCGCACGAACTACTTGCGGATACAGCGTTCAGGCTCGGTAATCTCAAGCTTGCCTGGTACCACGCAATAAGGGCAGCACAGGATGGCGTTGATATGGCACCGTTGGCACGGCAGCTAATGGACGTGTCCGAAGGGCCGCCCGATCTAGCTGAGCAGCTAAGTGCGGTACGTATCTTTGTTGACATTGGTCCACCATCAGTTGAGATCGATCAGGCGACGCTGCTTGAATTGCTACGCGTATTACGCAGCGAGATGTCGATGGCCACTGATATTGCTCTCGTTTCAACCTCTTCTCACGCCACTGCCGCTCTGATCTTTGAAGCTCAGGTTGTTCGAGGGCGGCCCCGGAAGCTTGAGGGCAAGTTGGTGATTAGAGGTGGGCCGAGTGACGCTGTCCGTGAGGAGAGACTTCAGATCGACGACCTCGACGACCCGGCCGAAATCGTATCGGGTATCTCAAAAGCAGCGCGTGAAATGCGCATGTGGGTTCAAAAGAATTATAGACAGTGACCTATTGGATCGTCTCCTCACGACTAAGAGGAAGACGAGTTTTCGGCGGAACCCGTGTTAGCGTCCCGAGCCCGATTCTGTATCGGCGTAGATCCCATTGAAGAGAAGCTTGAATGTGCCATGGGGTTGGGCGCGAAAGTTAATCTCCGGGCCGAATAGGAAGATGTTCCCGCTGCCTACTTTCGCCGCCACGGCGGCGACACCGTCTTCTAGAAATGTTTCCCCCCAGGCCCAACCGCTACGGAGTGCGCTAGGGCCAAACCAGGCGACTGGCTCAACGCCTTCGGCAGCGGCATTTGGACGGAGTCGAAATACAGGGCTGTTGCGAAAGAAAAGATCGGTTGTTTCACCCATGCCCCAGGCCAGTGGGTGCTTGTTGTCGACGGTAACCTGAAGGATTGACCCAGGGACGTAAAAACTGTCGCTGCTGAGATTTTGAACGCCGCCGGTGGGGATCCGCTCGACAAGATGATTCTCGATCGGGAGATTGAAGTGGCCCGCGAGATTCGACGCGCTGTTTCCGACAGAGATTATCGTGCCGCCGTTCTCAACGAACTGGCGTAAGAGCGGGATTGTCTTGTCCGCACTGACCGAACCCTGGCGACCCCGAAACTCGACTGGCAATTCGGCGTCATCGATACCGCCCCGGCCGCCACCGCGACCTGACCGCCCGCCGCTACGGGAAGTGCCTGGAATTGCGGAGCCGATAAACACCAAGACGTCATATTCGCTGCTTAAATCTTTGGAGTCTAGTTCCGGCGCAAACACCACCTCGAAGTCGAAGTCGAATTGCTCAAACATCCAGCGGGTCCATCCGGAGGGCATGTCGCCACCATAACGATCCCAGAGACCAATGCGCATTGGTTTCAGCGCTTGTATGTTCCCACTGGGTTGGGATGAAACTCCGACGAAGGAAACACCGGTGTTCCTGGCGAGTTCAGCTAAACGCTCGTCGGTTCCGTTTGCGGAAGCGACATAGAACGAACCAGCGGGGAATTCACTACCAGCACCGTTCACTGAATCGCCGTAACGAAATACGGCATCCCCAGCTGCCAGAAGTTTATTGACCGCAATGAAGGAGTTGTTAACTTGGGAACTAAACAGGTAGCCGGAGGCTGCTGATAAATTTGTGACGGTGCCGGCCGGAGGAGTGACCAAGCCTGAAATTCGCTCAAAAGGTCCGTCGAAACCGTCCAGAATTCGGTCAAACTCAATACCCATCTGGTAAGCGACAGTCCAGCCAGCGACATCGTAGGGGCGGGTTGGTGGAGCACCTGGGTAGGCAAAGTCATCGGGATGGACTTGTGGCTCAAACATATCCATGACGAACGGCCGAAACGCCTGCGCTGACAGAACAACATACGATCCGACCGGATATGTACGGTCCATGATTACAAAATCGTCAGTTGCCCGATGCACAGTCACACCATTTTTAATTAGCGTGTTGATGAACTTCGCGGCGGTCGGAAAATCAGCCTGATCGGCCGGCAAAATATACCCTCGCGGATCACGTGCCTCGGGATTCTGGAAGTCACTGGTGTAGAAATCCATTGCATTTGCGCCACTGCTGAAGCTCCCTCGTCCACCGGTGCCCGTCGTGGATGCAACTGCGGCCATTGCTTCTTCGACTGCGGCAATTCGCGCCGGTGAGAGTGTCCAATGGTCGCGGCTGCCACGTTCGATTGAGTTCGTCCCCATTCGCCAAATGTTGAAGAGAAAATCTTCACGGAGCTTGCTGGCTATATCAAGGACGGCCCGATTAGCCGTAATGGAGTACTCAATGGATTGCCGAAAGTGCCACTGCTGAGGAGCGATTGGATAGGGGAGGTCGTTGCTTGGTAATTGACGTCGGAGGTTAAATGGGATGTTGGATGGATTGGGGCTACCAATTGTCTCCGTTAGGAGGCCAATTTGATTGTGCCAATAGGGTGTAGTTCTTAAGCCCCCGTTCCACCATGTCGAGTAGCTAGCACCTGACCGCATCGTGGCACCCGGCTTGTCTTCCCGTACAAACCGGCTGTGCATTGCAGTACCGACAGTATCGATTCCAAGTATCAACAATGGATCGATGTTGTAGTTAAACGGGCCGCGAAACGGTGGCGCAAATAAAACAGTCCCTGCTGGCCCACTTTGGTGATGGTTGTAGATGATTTGAGGAAACCACTCTCGATACAAGATGTTATTGATGGCAATAGTTTCCTTTTGGGTCGACATGTAGAAATCGCGATTGTTATCGTGCCCGCTGTACTCCTGATAAAGAACTGGAATACCGCGTGTACTGCGCTCTTCAGGAACGGGGTTGCGCATGTACCAATCGGAGACCAAATCCATCCCGTCGGGATTTACGCAGGTGGCTAGTAGAATCACATCGTCGAGGAAGCGCAATGTCTCGGCATCTCCCCGAGCATTCATCTGGTAAACCAACTCGACCAACTGCTGGGCGCCAAGGACTTCGGTAGCGTGCAGACCGCCATCGATCCAGACTACTGATTTGCCTTCGACGGCGAGTGCACGAGCCGTAGCTTCGTCAACGCCTTCGGACAGAGCGAGACGAGCAGATATGTTTTTATATCGATCGAGGTTTTGGTGGTTGGCAGGCGAAGTGATAATCGCCATGTACATAGGCCTGCCTTGCTCCGTCTCCCCGATCACCTCCAAGGCCATCCGGTCTGATTCCTGGTCAAGCTTCTGCCAGTAGGCAACGAGCTGCTGATAATTCACAAGGAAGTAGTCGTCGCCGATGTCCCCTCCAAACTCTTCGAGAGGAGTCGTGACCCTGTCCTGGAGAGCGCTGGCAGGTGCGGTAGCCGGAGCCATGGATAATCCGCCGATGACCAAGCCAGTTAGTAGCATAGAAGTGAAGTGGCGAATTTTGGTGGTCATAGCGGATGATCTCCGTTCTCTGGGGAACAGTTTTATTACGGTGATAAACACCCGTGCGTCAGCAGGGAGTCTTGTTCATATCGACCGCAAGTTCACGCGGGGATGCCATGTTGAATGACGTGTTCCATGGCGTCGCAAAACCGGTCGAGCTCCTCTAGCGTCGTGCAAACATTCGGGGTTACCCGAAGACCGGTGCAATCAGGGTGTTTAATGGGAGTCACGATGATGCGGTGCCGGTCCCACATGTAGTTGCCAAGGGCGCCTACATCGACCCCATCGATATACACGTTGCTCAGACAACAAGAGAAGCACGGATCAAGACTGGTGTTGAGGTGAATTCGGTCATCTTGCAGCAGGCGGTCGGCCCAGTAGTTGCGGAGGTAACGTAACCGGGCTTCTTTTCGATCGTCTCCAAGACCTTCATGAAAGGTCAAGGCATCACCGATGGCAAGAAAGTTGGCCTCTGGATGGGTACCAATTTGCTCGAACTTGCGAATATTGTCCTGCTGGTTTTCTGGCGCGGCCGTCAAGGGCCACAGGCCATCGATTTTGTTGCGCCGAACGTACAGCATGCCAGTACCGTGCGGCGCATTGAGCCATTTATGTAGACTGGTGCCATAGTAGTCACAGTCGAGATCTTCGTGCTTGAAGGCAAACTGGCCGTAGGCGTGGGCACCGTCGACAATCACCGGGATGCCATGCTGGCGGGCCATCTGAACGACGCCTTTCACCGGCAGGATCTGGCCGGTTAAATTGATTTGGTGACACATCAGGATTACACGAGTACGTGGTGTGATGTGCCGCTCGAAGAGCGAGACGATCTCATCATCATTTTCGGCTGGTACCGGGATGGGGAACTGCTTCAGTACAACCCCTTCACGCCGCTCACGCTGTTTGAAGGTGTTGATCATCCGGCCGTAATCTTGGTTCGTGGTTAGGATCTCGTCACCACGTTCAAGGTCGATGCCCATCTGACAGATCTGCAATGCCTCGGAGGAGTTACGGGTTATGGCGATCTCTTCCGAATCAGATCCAAAGTGCCTCGCCAATCGTTGTCGGACCCCTTCCGCTTGTGGTTCAAGAATGCGCCACATGCTGTAAACAGGGGCTGTGCTGGAGTAGTCGAGGTAACGCTTCATTGCGTCCTGTACAACGATTGGAGGTGAGCCGACGCCGCCAAAATTCAGGTTCACGATGGAACGGTCAGCGCTGTAGGCAGCTTGTACTTCCCGCCAAATGGTTTCGTCTGTGGCGATTTTTTGAGGAGTGGCGGTGCTGGCTGAGAGACCGTCCAGCATCTCCAATGCACGCTCTATTTTCATCGGGTTCAAGGTTGGAGCCATGGCTGTCGCCGCGGGCAACCCAACCGCACCTAGGAACTGTCGTCTGTTCACCATCCGCATGCCTCCGATTTCTTTGGCCTCTCCTGTGATTGGAACATCACCAATCACGTCAGCTCAGCTCGTTGTCCAACATGAAAAGCTACAAATCAAAGATTCCAGGGTTCCTGCTACAACTTTGTACCATACCAAGCTTGATATTTTTACTGAATCGCGGTTTAGGTTGTTGGTAGGGTCACCAATTCTGCGTGTTGGCGGTTTGCGAGAGAAAGTAATACTGGGTCATTTTTCTGGCGTTCCATAAACGCTTCCTTGCAGTCAATTCCTTGCCACGAATTAGCAATCAATACTTGAGCAACAGCAGCATTAAGGGCAGTCCCCGGGCCTAATAGGATGAATAGTTCGGGAGCGTACTCTCGTAGTAAAACGTGAACGCAGGCGCTGAAGTCGTAAACTTCGCGAACCTGAGTTTGAAGGCTGTAACGACAGAGCTCTTCCGGATTAGTGTTGATAGGGTGCCAGCGATGACCACGACCATCAATTAGGGGAATCGAGGGTGCATGCCAGGGGAGAGTAGAAAGCTTCTCGAGTGCACGTTCGGAGACGGAAAGCATCAGCGGTGAGTGAAAAGCAGAGTGCCCGGGCAGTGCAAGCGGATATTGTTTTTGCTTAGTTTTAACCGTGGGCAGCTTGCTGATAAGAAGGGACAGACCCTCTTGATCAGCCCAAAGCACGGCGTATCCGCCATAACGTATTGACCAGCCTGCCTGGTGCCCTGCCACATGGGTTTCTTCCAGCGCTGTTGCTACCGTTTCAGCAAGCTCAGAATCAGCTCTCCAATGCTCACGAACAAGGGGGTAGATAACTTGGCCGCCGATCTTGCCATCACGGGTCATGCCACCCATCGCTTCGACCAGGATGAAGGTGTCGTCGAGGCTGAAAGCCCCAGCGGCAAAAAGTGCTGAATACCAACCCATACTGTTGCCACCGATGCCAACGATATCGAGTTTGTTCCTGTCGAGCCGGAGAAAATCAAATGCGGTACACGCGAAGGTAAGACAGGAGGCATTCTCACTAAGGAATAACCTCGGACTGAAGGCCTGAGACGCATCCATATCACGAACCGTTAGGTCGCCCCTAGTGGCCCGAAGGTTGTCGAGGCGATCAATGGGAGGGTTGAGTTCGGCAAATACGCTCGCTGGGGCCGATTGGGACAGGTAGCCCAATTCGCTCGCAGTGTAACTTCCACGTCCGGGACACAAAACAACGGCGGTTTTACTCACGTTGTCTCTATTTCTCCGCCGAAATTGATGAGTTCTCAATTAGATCAATGGCGCGTTGAACGATCCCACCTTCGCTCGGCAGGACGTGCTCCCATGACGGTCCGAGAGGGATGAAGGTGTCGTCACCACAATAGCGGACGATGTGGGGCAGATGACCACCAGGCTTGTCCGAATATGCCTCCAATAATTCAGCGACCAACGCTTCGCTGACCCCGCCGGTCTTCCGACCTTCGTCAACGATAAGGACACGGCCGGTTTTTGATGCCTCGCCACATATTGTTTTAATGTCCACTGGGAGGAGCCATCTAAGATCGATGACACGGCTGCCAATTCCGTGCTGTTCCTTTAGAACTTGAGCGGCCCGGAGGGAACGCCATAGGCCGTTGGCCCAGCTGACAATTGTCAGTTGTGGATTGCCATTGGCGAATTCCTTGTAAACCCTTGCTCGGCCAAGCTCTACAGCGCTTCCAGGGGGCGGGAAAGAATCGAGCCACGCACCGTCTTCCTCGAAGAGAAGGTCCCGAGTTCTATATAAGGCAATCGGTTCAAGGAAAAACACGATTCGGCCATCAACATGGGCAAGGGCCAGTGCTGTGCGAAGCATCCCCACTGCATCTTCGCCACGGGAAGGGGATGCGATGACAACGCCCGGGACATCACGTAGTGCTGCAATACTGTTGTCATTATGGAAATGACCACCGAAACCACGCTGATACCCCCAGGAAGCGATACGGATGACCATTGGGTTTCTGAGTTGACCTTTTGAGAAAAACTGCAGGGTCGACGCCTCTCCACGTATCTGGTCCTCCGCGTTGTGATAGTAAGCCAAGTATTGGATCTCAGGGACTGGAAGGAAACCGAGTTGGCCGGCGCCAATCGCCATTCCAAGAATGCTTTGCTCGTCGAGCAGGGTGTTAAATACACGTCCGGCACTAGTTTTTTCGTAGAGCTGGGCGGTAACACCATAGACGCCGCCGCGTTTCCCAACGTCTTCACCGAACACCAACATTTCCGGATACTTGGAGAGCAGGTCGTGCAAACCCCAGTTCAGTAATTGCGCAAGGGGACGTGGTTTACTGGACTCAGGGAGCTTGGCCGCGGTTCCGAAGTGAGCGATGCGAGCATCGTCGTAGTCATCACGTTCAGCTTCTGCACGTACCTCGGCTGCGGAATATGCGGCTAAGGGCTCTATAATCTCTTCCGAACTTGCAAGCCGAGGGTGTTCCACAGCCTGCTGCGAGGCTCGATGCACCCGGTTGCGAGCCTCTTCATAGAGGGCATTCAGTTCAGTCCCTGTAGCTAACCCTAACGCGATCGCACGGAGGGTGTTCAAGAATAGAGGGTCGCGGGTTTCACCTTCTTTGATTTCACCAATATCTCGGTAGGCAAGTTCGACATCAGTACCGGCGTGGCCAAGAAGACGCACGACGTCAAGGTGGAGGAATGTCGGGGCTCTTTCGCTCCGGCAGTACTGGATTGCCTGGGTTGCGGTGTCGTAAGTGGCTTCAAGGTCAAGGCCATCGGCACGGAAATATGACAGTCCAGGTTGTGTGCTCCACCGGTTTGCAATCCACTCTCTAGGGGTGGCGACGGAAATTCCAAGCCCGTTATCCTCGCAGACGAACAAAATTGGTACAGGCAGATTTTGATAACTTGCCCAAAGTGCAGCGTTGGTTGCACCTAAGGCAGTTGAATGGTTGAGACTGGCATCACCGGCACTACACACGATGATCGCGTCGTCGGGAAACGGCAACGGAAGGCCAAGATGTTTTGCGCGTTCCAATGAGATGGCGTGGCCGACAGACTTCGGAAAATGTGATGCGATCGTGCTGGTCTGTGGATAGATTCCTAGAGGAACGCTTCCAAAGACTTTATGTCGACCGCCAGAAATCGGATCGTCTGAGGAAGCCGTCAACGAGAGCAAAACATCGAAAATTGGGGTCTGCCCTGGGACCTGTCGGGCTCGTTCGACGAAAAATCCACCAGATCGGTAATGGAGAAATGCCGGATCGGTTGCTCGTAAGGCTGCCGCCACAGCAGCATTTGCCTCGTGGCCAGAACTCGCAATCGTGTAGTAGCCTTCGTCACGATCCTTGAGTGATCGGGCCTCGAGGTCCAGGTGCCGTACGACGTAGAGGGTTTCTAATAGATCAAGGAAGCGATAACCCGTGAGGGTTGAGTTTTCGCCAACAGGTTTTGCAAGATCGGCGCTTGGGTGCTCGACGTCCTTCCGGAAGAGCGTGTACAGATTGTCTTCGAGAAAGTTGGCTCGGTTGCTCATACAAGTTTCGAGCTTCTTTAGCGTTGCCGGCCAGGGTTTCCAGAACCTCGACTGAGAGCACGAAAATACTCCTCGACCTGCTTCCGATACCCGGAGGGAACCTCATCTGAGTCCGCCAGTGCCGGCCGTGGACGGAGTTCAGCGTCCACAAGCCGCCGGAGCGTGTACTCGAAGACCTTTAGGTCGTCGATAACCTGGTGGCGAAGTTCGTCAATGCCACGAGGCGTGCCGTCAAACTCCCAGCCGCGCATTTCGTTGAGGATCTCGTCGAGGTCAGTTACTTGTTGGTCTTCATTGGCAAGCCGTTCCCGTAGAGCTTCAGCTTGGTCGATTCGACGGTCCCATTCGGCCTCGAGTTGGCGTGCTTGTTCGTCCCATGTCCCGCCCCAATTTTGGCCGCCGCCTAAGCGACCGGCGTTGTTTCGGGCCTCGCCTTGCCGACCTTCTTGACCTTGTTGGCCTTCTTGCCCTTGTTGACCTTGTTGTTCGCTCTGCGGAGCCTCGCGTTGGCGTTCGAGGCCTTGTTGGGCACGGTCCGAAAAAGACTCAAGACCGCTTATTAGACCACGGGTATCATCGAGAGCACTCGTTAGATCGTCTTGTTGAGAGCCTTCGACGAGTTCAGCAGCTTCATCAACCATCTCACCCAAATAGTCGAGATCATTCGCTATTTGTTGCTCGAATTGCTCCGCGTACGACCCAAGCCGCTGTTGGGCAACCCCTTTGGAGTAACGGATTTTGTCAGCGAGTTTTGAGTCTCGCATCCAGTTCGAAGTTTCTTGTAATTTCCGGGCCGCTTCACGCTCATCCCGTCGTGAGGCTCGGGCTGTGGTCTCTATTTGTTGTTCCAGGTCAGCGACTTCTGCGGTGAGTTCATCTTTACGCTCCAAGACACGTTCCATTTGCTCGATGAGGCGTTGCCGGTTCCCCCCGCGTGCCGCGTCTGCGCCGACCTGCTGTACATCTTCAGCAATCTTTTGCTGTTCTTGTTGTAATCGGTCTATGCGAGTTTGCATGTCGTCAATATCTCGCTGTAACCGCTGGCTGCGCTCGTTTTGCAGGTCGCCCTTGGTTTCGCGAAGGTCGTTGAGGGCTCGAAGGCCTTCAGCGAGCGCACGATCATCGTTGGATGATGCGGCACGGCGCATTGCATCCGCTGCTTTTTGCAAACTGCGTGAAAGTTCCTGCATCGCAGGCTCGGAGTTCGCACGCGCCAAGCGTTCGAGCTGGCGGGCAAGTTCTTCAGCCTCGCTGGCAAGTTGGCGCTGGCTTCCCCCTCCGCCACCTTGCTGGTTTTGAGGCAGGCCGGCAAGAGCTCGTTGGCGTTCGTTTTCTTGCTGCTGCCGACGGGAGAGTTCCTCAAGGCGCTGGAGTGCCTCATCGATTTCTTCATCCAGTTGTTGCTGCTGATCCCGCTGAACCGCTTCGTATTGGTTGCGAAGTTTTTCCATTTCAAGATCGAGCAAGTCGGCGAGGCTTTCGTTGAGGGCATTGCCTTCTCCACCTCCACCTCCACCGCCACCGCCGCCGAAACTGACCTGAGCCTCCCTAATCAGGGCGTCAGCGCGTTGCAGGAATTGCAGGGCACGCTGCTCGGGGGGTAGGGCGGCTTCTGCGTCAAATCGGCCCAGTTCAGCCTCTGCAGGAATCATTTCAGTTACTGCTTTCCGCATGTTCTCAGCCATCTTTTCAAAATCGGAACCGGGCATCATGGCTCCGCGTTGTTGTGTGCGGCCGAGTACAAGTTCGACCTGCTCGCGTAGCCTAGATTGGTTGATCGCCAGCGTGCCCAGATCACTCTCATAGTCTTGCTGGCTAAACCGTTTGCGGTCTCGAATTAGGCGAAAGGTTGCGGCAACGATTTGGCGCTGTCGACGGGCGAACGCAGTGTCTTCCTGTTGCCCTCCACCTCCGGCACCACCCCCTCCGCCACCACCCTGCTGCTGTTGGCGGAATACTCGGTCAAAGGGGCGTACTTCCATGAAATAGATATCGGTTGTCCCGGTCTGAACGGTGTCGCCGTTCTGGTTGTCAGTCCCACGGGCGTAATATGAAATGAAATCACCGGCTTCGAGCTCTTCTTCTTCCAGATAAAAGGTGTAACCGGCGGAAACGTTGAGTCTGTGATCATCGCCTCCGCTCGGTTTATAAAGCGTCGTAGAGACTTCCTCATTCCCATTGACCGAATAGATCAAATCTAGACTGGCAACCCCGAAGTCATCCTCGGCGTGGATCTCCACATACGCTTCGTCAAGGGGACTTACGGTTGTGTCGCGGCCAGGCTCCTCGAAAACAATCCGTGGTGGTTGGTCTTTCAGTGCTTCAATGAAATAGTCCGGAGAAGCCGCTGCGATATTCCCACCGAACCCTGGAAGTTCAACTCGGTAGAATCCGTCACGCTCGACATTGAAAGCACCTTGTAGTTTCCCGTCCAGGGCAAGCTCAAGGTCAACGATGAATGGCTGAGAGCTGGTTGAGCCATCGACTTCGGGGTCCAGGTCGACAACAAGTCGGCCATAAGGCACTTGCACCGTCGGAGTAACAAAGACGACAACGCGGGTGCCTGAGAGTACGGCGATATCACCGGTATCCTCGATTGTTCTCGGCTGCAGCCCGCTGTACTCAGGGAAGTGGAACTCCAGGTCCATGGTGTCGACGTAGGGGAGGTCGACGACGTCGATGCTATATATGCTGGACCGAACTCCGGCCGATTCAACAAAGTACTCTGCCTCTGAGTCGACGTCGAATACTAAGAATGTGAAATCACTAGTGCTTCCATCAATAGTCATCGGCCAATATTCCCAATCACCACCGCTTGGTTTGACAGCGATTTCCACACGTTCGGAGTCAAAGCCGACGAGCTGTGCTGAGACCAGTTGGTCTGCTCCTCGCGCGATCTGAACATCGCCGGGCAACACGTCGATTGCGTAGGGATTGGCGAATGCCGAGCGTGCCCACGGCATAAACAGCAAGGGAGTGCCGGTGCGTAGAAAGGCCGGGCTCATGATCATCATCATCATCACGAAAGCCATCGTTGCGGCCAGTACCGTTGAAAATCGCCGAAGTTTGCCACGTTCGACGACTCTTCCGTAGTCGATTTCATGAAGGTTATAGACGGCCGATTGCACCACTTCGCGGGCAAACGCACGTGATGTTGATTCCGAATTGGCAACCTTGTCGAAATTTGATAGCTCGACCGCACTAATCATTTCAGCCGAAAGCTTGGGCATATGCTCGCCAATGTAAAGGGCGACGCACTCATCCGTAACCCTTCTAGACAAAGGAACTACAAGGAAACGAATAATCAGGCTGAGCAGGCCAACGTACGTTATGGCGCTGAAGAGAAACAAAGCCCAAGGGCGATAGCGGAAGTAGTCAAGACCCAAGGTAAGTGCTAGAAGAGCAAGGGTGCCAGCAATCACAACCACAGCTGATCCGCGCAAGGCTACGCGTATACGCCAGCGATTGCGAACACGGCGGACGACCTTCTCCAGCCTTTTCAAGTCCAGCCGTTCGAATGTGTTCAAATTCTCAACTCCACTGAAAACGTCAGTGCCAAGATATTTACCATACTACGTAGAGCGGGATGCGGACCTGGGAGAAAGGGAATTCGATAGCGCCGTGTCCGTCGCCAAGAGCACGAATACCAGTACTAGCAAATACCACCACCAAGCCTGCCGTGCTTCGCGACTTTCTGGCGCGACCTGATTGGCAAGGCTTCTATCTCCAGAGCCTATAGCGCCATAGGTAAGTGCCGCTGTCAGTTCTTCCGGATCTAGCTTCGAAAGATCAGATTCCATCCGATCAAGATTGGCGGCGACTGTAAGCATGTGTTCGTTGCCACCATCGCTCCATTTCAAGGCATAGAAGCCTGGGTCATCTACAGGTACCCGGTCCGTTATTTCACTCGTGGTTGCTGCACCGGGAGCCATACCAGTTGCAATCAGATCCATCCGGTTGCCCCTGGGTGTCATCAGTTCAACCGCTGTGCCTTCCGGAAATTCTAACTCGTCAAGTGCTCCAAGTCGGATGTTGTTTCCAACGGTGTGCCATGACTCGGGGGCCTCGTAGCCGGCTACGTATCGCGCAGCTTGTTGGATAAACGGAACAAACACCTGCCCATGGAGCACAAGATCATTCCAGAATCGGTCAAGAGTCGTTGGCCAGATGAGCACCCGTCCAAGCCGCGCAGGGCGGGCCACCAGGGCAGGTGCCCCATCGTCGAAGCCAGCGATAACCAGGTCGCCCATATCAGGGTCCAGCTTCCAATAACGATAGAAGCTAGCCGCTGTAAAATCCCCGCTGCGCGGAGTGCTGAAAATCTCGAAGACTGGGTGGTCACGGTTGTAGCTGGCCAAGACCCCGCCGAACTCGGCGTTGCGATCAACAACGTCGTCGCCCAATCTCGGTGCCAGTGCACGCGCATCTTCGGCTTGCCACCCGCTCGGATGGACAAGTTCGCCCATGGCAATAAACACACCGCCACCAGTCTCGACGAAATTCCGCAATTCTGCTCCGACCGCACCTGATGGGAATGCTGTGTCGTTTAGGACGATCACGTCGATGTCGGCCAGGTCGCCTGACTGTAATTGATTCACCCTAGCTCGCTGGACGTTGAACGCTGGGCGAGTTGCGACAGATAAAGCGCGTTCGATAAATAAGCTGTCAGTTTCGTGGCTGTTGTTGTTTTCGACAAGTAAGACTTTGAGAGTTTCGCCTGGGTTGACGATGAAATAGAAAGTGTCGTCGCCTGGTAGATGGTCGCTGGAATTTCCTTCAAGCCGATTACTACTATTGATAGATACGGCCCCTTCCAATGGTTCCGAGTTCACTGCTTGAGGAAGAAATTGGACAGTCGTGGCTGAATTGGGGCCAAGTGTAATAGCGTGCTCATCGACAACCTTATCGGCGATGCTCAAAGTTACGTCGACGTTTTCCGTGGGTTCATCTCCTTGGTTGACTATACGAGCGGTGACAACAAATTGTTCCGGCACGGTCGTTGCCTCACGTTGAAGGACTACCGTGGCAACTGAGAGGTTGCGTGCAATCTCTTCATGGACATCGATGCCTGTCAGGATTGTGCCCTCTGGAAGCTGGGTTGCCTGGTCCCGATCCCATCCTGTGCGTTGGTAATCAGTAATCAGCACAATTTCTTTAGTAGGGAGATCGGACTCAATGAGTAGCTGTTGGGCAATACCGATCGCGGGCGCATAGCGTGTAGACCGATTGCTTGGGCCGATGACATCAAGGGCACTGTGGATTACCGAAGGCTCTGGGGTTGAGCGAACCACTAACTGGGCCGCATCGGAAAAGGTGGCGAGTGATACACGGTCAGAGGGGTTGAGATCGTTAATGATCCCTCTGACTGCCTGTTGGGCAGTCTCCCAACGGCCCGTGTAACTCATGCTATGACTGTTGTCGAGAAGAATTACTACTTCGCGACTTGCCGATGACAGGACAGAAGGAATGCTGGCCGTGTTGAGGAACGGTCGACTGAAAGCCAGAACGACAAGGGTTAACGCAGCGCAACGCAAAAGAAATAGCATCCAATGCCTGATTTTCTGACGCCGCATTGACTTGAAAGGGACCTTCTGTACGAACATCAGGGAAGGGAAAGGCACAACCGTTGCTTTTTGCCGATAGGTCAGGTGGACAAGGATCGGCACGAGTAACGCTGCAAGGCCCGCAAAAAAGAAGGGTGCGAGAAAACTAAGCCCCATCAGCGCAGCCTTCCCATTTTTTCCCGCAACAGCAGATAACGGAAAAGCGACTCATCAAGTGGCTCGTCCGTCCGAACAAGACCATAGTCAAACTGGTTCTTTATCATCAAACTGCTGATCTCTCCGAGATGCTCGGTCATCATTTGTTTGTATTGCTCCCGCATGCGCGAAGGAACAACGGGAACTGACTCCCCTGTTTCTAGGTCCTCATATGTTGCCGACTCTTCGAAGTTAAAATCGATCTCGGCTGGGTCAAGAACCTGGTAGACGATGACGTCGTGTCCCCGATAGCGGAGGTTGTTGGCGGCGTCAATGATAGTGCGTGGCTGCTCATAAAAGTCAGAAATCAACACAACAATCCCTCGCCGTTTCGCAGCCTCAGTGAGTTTTACCAGTGGCTTTAGGTACTCGCTTTGGCCGCTAGGCTTGAGAGCGTCAATCATGTGCAGGATGGTGTCGAGGTGTTTAGCGGAAGGAGGGACATACTTGATTATGTCGTTGTCGAATGAAGCGAAGCCAATACGATCACGTTGCTTGCTAGCGAAATAGGTAAGGCAAGCTGCTAGGTAGCGAGCGTAATCGAACTTTGTGACTCCGTTGCTGCCGAAGTTCATCGAGCCGGAAACATCAACGACCGATATGAAGTTGGTGTTTGACTCTGCTTCAAACTCTTTAACGTAATAACGGTCCGAACGAGCAAAGACTTTCCAGTCGATGCGCCGTATGTCATCGCCGGGCATGTACTCTCGATGCTCGGCGAAATCCATCGAAAACCCCAGGTAAGGTGAACGGTGAAGTCCGTTAATAAACCCTTCAACAACGGTGCGGGCTAGCAAGTCAAGGCGGTCTATGCGTGCCAGTATCTCCGGGTCTAAAAACCGGGCACCGCTCTTGAATCGTTGTTGAGCTTCTACGGCCATCAGTTCAAACTCATCGTTATCGTTTCTGCAAGCTCTCTAATTGTGGCGGTACAGGATTGAGAGTTGTGTAATCGCTACATCCGGGATGCCGGTGTGGAAACAGTTTCGAGCAATTGCGTGATCACCTGGTCGGTGGTCACCCGCTCAGATTCGGCGTGAAAGTTAGTCAGTATTCTGTGGCGAAGGATCGGCGCGGCCAGATGGCGGATGTCGTCGAAGTCGACGTAGTAACGCCCATGCAACAGAGCCCGTGCTTTGCCGCCTAGAATTAAATATTGAGCAGCACGTACAGAGGCACCGTATTCGATCCACTGGTCGATAAACTTGGGAGCATCAGGGTTTTCCGGTCGAGTTTTTCGCACCATATCTACCGTGAAATCCATGACGGCGTCCGAAACGGGGACACGTCGAACCAGTTTCTGGAACGCGATGATGTCGGACCCGGTGATTGTCCTTTCGAAAGCCACATTTTTTGTCTTAGTTGTCTCCCGAACTACTTGTCGCTCTTCCTCGACCGGTGGGTGTTCAATGATGATGTTGAACATGAAACGGTCAAGCTGGGCTTCCGGCAGCGGATAGGTGCCTTCGAGTTCAATCGGGTTTTGAGTCGCGAGCACAAGAAAGGGCTCCTCAAGCTGGTAGGTTTCCCCCTGTGCGCTGACCTGATGCTCCTGCATCGCCTCGAGCAGGGCTGATTGAGTTTTAGGTGGAGTGCGGTTGATCTCATCGGCCAGCAAAATATTGGTAAACACCGGACCTTTCATAAATTGGAGTTTTCGTTCCCCGGTTTCCGGGTTCTGCTGAATTACTTCGGTGCCGGTGATGTCAGCCGGCATTAGATCAGGGGTGAACTGAATGCGGGCGTACTCGAGGTCGAGGACGTCTGCGAGGGTCTGGACGAGCAGGGTTTTGGCCAACCCGGGAACACCAGTGATGATGCTATTGCCCCCGACAAACAAGGTGAGCAGCACCTGTTCGACGACTTCGTGTTGTCCAACGATAATTTTGTGGATCTCGCTCGTAACTTGTTCGTATCCTTCTTTTAGGCGCTCGGCGAGAGCGATGTCGTCCTCGGGCAAATTGGAATCAGGATCGGTTCTTGATTGCCGTCCGTCTGCTGCCGCGCTGGTTGGTTCGAGGTCGTTATCCGCAGAAGTTGTGTCGTTGTCGATATCCATGGTCTTCCTTGAAGGGTATAGCAGTGATGAGCGTGGTCAGTGAAGCATTGAGCAGATGATGTAATTCATGCCTATCTTGTAGGAGTTGTGTTAGCCTGTTCGACTGGAACGTACCCAGTGTTCGCAAACTCCCAAGACTCCCCAATGTCTTGGTTGTGATTGATTACCACCATTAGACGTTTGCCGGGGTCATTGTCTTCATAGACGCCATAAATCACGGGGGTTCCGTTGTATCGGGCTCTGTAATACTGATTAAGGATGTCCTCTGGGGTGATCTGGAAGAAGCAATTGAAGATGGGATGGGTAGTATCAAGGATCTCAAATTGCGTATTCGGAATCGCCTGGTTCATGATCCTATAGAAGGCCTCCGTATCGTCGGACTGCATATCGTCGACCATGATGAAGCCGCCCTTGAGCAGATAGTTGCGCAGCCTGAGCACTTCTTCGTCGTTCCAGACCCAATAGCCTGGCTCACTTATGTACACGAACGGATAATCAAAGATCTCTGGTTCGGAGAACGACAATATGTTGCCCCCACGGAAGTCGATTTTGACTGGTATGTTCGTGAGTTCCTCTAGCATCATTGTGATGTTCTGCTCAGCGCGCGGATAGTCGTGGTTCCAACCCATATCAAGTCCCCACTCGTAACCTCCGTAAGACGTATACGCCTCGTCGAACCTTACTCTCAGGAAAATAAACTCGCCTGCTTGCGGGATGTTTTCAATGGGCAGGGTGGAAGACGACATGATGTCCCTTCTTCCACGGCCGAACCAGCCACGTTGGCTTCCCTGCTCGGCGGACAATGGCATCCCGGAATCCACAAGAATCGCCAGGACGAACAAAATCACTGGGACTACCGCTACACGAGGAATAAGCTTGAGAGTCAAGGGTTCTTCTCGCGCCCAATGATGGCTAACAATAGCTCCTGTGCGGCTGGATAGCCGGGAGCAATTTCTAATGATCGGATGATGCTTCCTTTGGCGGCACCCTGATTGCCGGCATCAAACTCTGCCCTGGCCAGTAAGTACAGCGCTTCAGCCATATCAACTGGCGTTAGGCTGATGACTGCTTTCCGTTCGCGAATGGCAAGCGGATGGTTCTCCATATTTTCGTACAGGTCCGCAAGTTTCTGGTGTGTCGGAATTTCGAATGGATAGATATAAATGGCCCGATCCAAAGCCTCCGCGGCAGCAGCAAGGTTTCCGAGTTCTTCGTGCAGGGCCGATAGTTCCGTGTTTGCCAAGTAGTTATTTTGGTTAATGGCGGTCAGGTCGGAAAGCTCTTCGGTAGCGCGGTGGATGTCCCCGTTTTCTTTGGCGATCATCGCCAGGTGCCAGTATGGAGAATCGATTTCGGCATACTCTGGGAATAGGCGTTTCGCTGCTTCAAGATACGGGACTGCTTCATCTGAGCGGCCATCGTTAAGCAAGAATGTTCCGTAGGATAACTGCGAGTGAAAGCCACCAGCGTTTTCTTCGGCCATTCTCCTTAGGTATTCGGGAGGCCTAGGAGTACTAGAGTCGCTATTGGCGTTCTCTTTAAGCATTGGAAGAAGTGCCGTTAGTTGTCTCTCAAAGAGTGTCTCAAGATAAGTATTGAAGGCCTCGTCGAAAGCTTCAGGGCTAGATCCGATAATTGCCTCGAGGGATTCCGTGGTCGATAGCCCGTGCTTGTAGCCGTCGAGCAGCCTGAGGATGGCCTGGAATCCATAGTCACGATCAATTAGTTCGAACACCAGTGAAGCCTGGAAGTAGGAGTGAAGTATCTGTTCCGGATAAGCAGGCCGCACAAATCCTTCAGTTATTCGACTGACCGGTAATAAATTCCCACGCAGATGGGCAATCAGAAAACTAATGCTTACGTCATCCCCCCAACTTGGTCGTGCGCGATGCTCTTCGTAGACGGCCAGACCTTCAGAGACCCAACGTGGAACGCGATAGTTCGTAACGCCTAAAGTGAAAGTATGGGCAATCTCGTGCCACAAGGTCGAACCCCAGTTGAATTGTCCGATCGGTCTTGCAGAGGGAGAGTCGAGGGCAATGACTGGGCCGAAGGAGACACCGAGAGCGCCCAGTCCAGCCAGTCCAACGGTACGCACCGAAAAATCTTCATGGCTGGGGTACAACTCGATACGAATTGGGGTTGGAGGCTCGTACCTATAACGTTCAGCGAAATATTCATAGGCTTCCTCCGCGAGTTCACTGAGGTAAAGCGAAAGCAAGTCGGTTTCAGACGTTTCGACCATTAGGTCGAAGCGCGCGGTACTGCTTTCCACATAATCAGGAAAGGTATCGAGGAGGTCGAGGGTGTTCTTTACCCAGACATTGTAGGGGTCTCCGGAAAATGAAATTTCAAGGCTGGAGCGCCCTCCTGAGACATTCCCAATTCTTAACTGGTTGATGCCGAGAATGCCATGAGCTCGCCATGATTCAGGATCGATCACGGTTGCCTTGCGAGCAAAATTCACTGCTTCCGCATACATCCGATTTTCTACAAGTAACTCGGCCAACGTATTGTAGAAATCCGCATAACTAGAATTGAGTGCAAAAATTCGGTCACGAATTTCTTCGAACCCGATGGCATCGCCGCGCAAGTAGTTCGCCGCGGCCAAAATGGGGAGAGCCTCAAGGGAGACAGGATTGGTCTCCAATGCAGGTGTTATCTCTTCTATTGCGTCATCGAAACGCTCAGCGGAAAGCAGTTCCCTGGCTAGAAAGACCCGCGCTCCGACTAGATTGGGGTTGATCTTGAGAGCGCTTTCAGCCATCGGAATTGCATTTTCGTCGCCATCGAATCGCATACGGCGGGCCATTGAGAGGAGGGCCTGTGGGTGATCTGGGTTGATTTGCAGCACAGCTCCAAGTTCGGTTGCCGCGTTACCACTATCGTATTTCTCTAAGAACAGGTTGCCAGTAAGTATGCGGGGTCTTAGATCGTTTGGATCTGCCGCCACCGCTGCATCGAACGCTTTTAGAGCATCCTGGTACAGAGCGCTATCTGATATTCCCAGGTATTGGCAGGCTATCCCGACCGCTGTCAAATCTCGGGATGTCGTAGCTTCACCGTTGTTGTAGAAGTCAATAAAACGATCGAAACGTTGCATGGCCTCAGTTCGGCGGCCACGTTCAAATGCAGCTATTCCAAGATTGAGCTCGGCGGTAAGCCAGTCATCCGCTCGTCCGCTACTAGCTTCCTTGAAGGCTATTTCGGCTTCATCGAGACGCCCCGTTTTCAACAAGACTTCACCGAGGCTGTTATGTACATTCGATGACGCCGGATGTTTTGCGATGAATCCCCTGGCGACCTCCTCGGCTTCCATGTAACGGCCGACTTCGAAAAGTGCACGGAATAGGTGGAGGTGGTCATGCGGAATGTCTTGGCCTGATCGGATCTTCTGCTGGAACGCCCCAATTGCTTCCGCGTAGTTCCCGCTTCGGTATGCGGTCAGAGCGGAGTCGTCTTGGTTTCCCAAACCCAGCGCAACCGAAATTCCTATGATGCCCAGGACAGCTGAGGTACCAATGTAGACCGCGAGTCTAGTAGGGTTCACTGTCCGCCCCCACGAGCACGGATTTCACGATCTTTGAGTGCTAGGGCAATGAGCAATGTTTCCAGTTCCTTGGCGTATAGCTCTGGGCTCATCGTGTCCTTGATGAGTCTCAGTTGCTCTATTCGCTCTCGTAATTCGCGTTGTTCGACGTAAAGTACGCGAAGGCTGGAGTCATGAGCCTGTGGTGGTGTAGCGGTATTTAACGGATTCATGAAACCGTCAAGAAACATGCGCTGCGCAAGCTTGCCATCAGTTTTGCTGGCAAGTGGTTCGTAGCTTCCCTCGCCATCACCATTGTCCTCAAGCTGTGATGTTTCGGTAAGCATGCGCCCGTCATCTTCGTAAAAACGTTTCACTTCCCGGCTGGCGTAGTTGTAGGCTTCAAGGAGCGACACTCGTTCATCCTTGTCGAGGTCGGCGACGTCCTGAGAAAACGCCTGAACAAAGAAGCGAGGGAAAATGGTTTGGTTGTTTTGGCGGCCATCTCGAGTCGCGGTGACGATGACCCTGTTGAGGCCCGATAACACTCGGGCGAAGTCACCACTTGCGCTCGCTGTATTCACAAATCCGATCTCCTGGGTGGCAAGCACGCTGAGCATGCCGTCATACTCCAGGGCCGTGATATCCCGGCCCGGTATATTGAACCTGGATTGTTCGCCCGCACCGGTGCCGTGACCAATTAGCACAAAGAAAATTTGATCATCGGGGCCAGTTTCTTTTCCCAGGCGAGCAATTGTCTTCTCGATGTTTTCGCGACTCGATCGTGCGGCAATTCTCTGCGGGGACAGATCGGGCCGCTCGCCTAGGTAGGTGACCTGGTCGGGGGAGAGGCTTAACTTGTTAGTGGCAGCATCGATTAGTTCTATAGCCCAGTTATGGAAGACTTCCTGGTACACATCATCACCGGCTGCGCCGACGATAACCACTAAGTGGCTATACGAAGTTTGAGCGTCGACGCCACCAACACTTCCAGCAAAGAGGAAGATCAAAACGGTGGCAACAAGCACAGTTGCATGTTTCATGCTAGGCCCCTGACCTTCCGGTAGCTCCACTCTGTTCCAACTAACGCGACCAGTAGCATGAAGATCAACGGTAAATCCCAAAGATCCTTGACTTCTAGAACCGTCGTACCTCCCTCGGAGACACGAAGGTCGTCTGGGAGAGAGGCGACGTTCTCTGGGGAGTACAATCGCCCCCCTGTTTCTTGGGCCAGGCGCGCTAGGAGCGCACTACGGCGTTCCGCGGCGAAGGCTTCAGTTGATAGCTTAGCGATTTCAACGTGGGCTATGTCCTCTCCCAACGCTTTACCGTCACGTCCCGCCCAGACGTGTATCTGGTGAAAGCCTTCCTCATCCGGGATAAATGTGGCGATGTATTCGCCATCAGTGTCGACGGTCCAGTCAAGCTCGAGACCGCGGGTTTGGCCACTTGGGGATGTGACGATGGCAGTGACTGCCGCATTGTTAATCTCTATGAAATTATCGTCAAGAACACCAACGGTGACAGTCACTGGCGCGCCAGGGGCGAATCGGTCTACCACCGTTGAGGCGGTTACCTGGCCAGGAACCTCATTGACAAGCCAGCGAAAGATTTGTTGCCATAATGTCTCGTGAGTTAAGTCCTCCAGGGGAATCTCGAACGCCATCTGCCAATACCATTGATTGACCGGCGTAAATGCCAATGCCTTGCCGCGGCCAAATCTCTGATAAGCAAGCACGACGTGGGTCTCATCGTTTACGGTTTTGCCCTCAAGCACTGAAACAGCACCAGGCTTTACCTTGCCGACCTGATTAACGATGCCGAGGGGCGGCAATGTTTGCCAATGCTGAAGGCTCAACTCCAGACTGTCAGCCATCTGAGTGACTGGGTGCGTGCGACCGAACAAAGTTGGGGTCACGAACACGTCGACATAGAACGGATCAATTGCGCTTGCAAATGGTGGGACGAGTTCGACAGGTAGAATTTCGGCTACGGGTGTGTTTTGCCAACCGCCTTCCCCGAAGGCGTTGCGGCCGCCGAGCATTAGAAAACTGCCTCCACGTTGACTTACAAAGTCATGGATCATTTGCCGCTGGTCAGTTGTAAAGAAATCGGCTTCGAAGCTGCCGACGATTAACGCCTTGTATTGAAAAAGCTCTTCACGTGTGGTCGGGAACCCGGCGGCAAGTTCTTCTGCGCTCTCGAAACCTGCTCGCCAAAATTTATTCTCGGCCATACGCATGAAGACGCCGAGCATAAGGTTAGGATCGTCGTCGATAGCGAAATTGCGCAGGAAACCGGTGCGATTAGTAGGTTCGCCTTCGACGTAGAGGACCTTGTCTTGCCTGTCCTGGACAACGATCAAGATGTCACGTTGGTTGTTGTTCCGTACCATTTCATCGTCCTGGACTGCGATCCGGAAGCTGTACAGGTGAGGGCCTTCTCGGGTGGTAGTGAATTGGGCCTTGACCACAGTCGAGTCACCTTGGTTCGGAAGCTCGACTTCCTGTGTGCCCACGATGCCGTCGGGTCCCTCGACAAGCAGAAGGACTGTTTCCCCGCTGAACCCTTTATGCTCGATGACAACATCAGCAGAAACCTGTGAGCCTGCCAACACAGTTGTGGGAGCCTCTACGCTGGTAAGTTCGATGTCACGATTAAAACGTTCCATACCGACCCCGACTGGGAAAACTGGAATCGAATTGGCACGTAACGACTGTAGAGAGGCTGACAGGCCGTCGATAGAGTTGTCTGCCCCGTCGGTTACGATGATCAGACCTGACAGGGGCACAGCTGCGAGTTCCTGATGGGCGAAATCCAAGGCCGGTCCGACGCGTGTTTGCTCGCCGGAATACGAGAGTTCATTGAGGTCTTCGAGCCGCTCAGCGGAATCCGAAAAACGAAAAAAGCGTGGCTTGAAACGTTCGTTAAGTTCCATCATTAGCTTGGAATTCTCGTTGCCAAACAATTCGTGGATGAAATCGCTTCGTGGGGCCAGCCTTTCATCCCCATAGTCAGTCAGTTGCATGCTCTGGGAGTCATCGAGGATGATCCCAACGAAGTTCTCCTGGGGCACTGCGGTCGAGACTGCCAGAGACGGTTGCAGCAACAAAAAGAGGATGATGGAGAGGACACAGAGTCGGATTGTCACAAGGACCGATCGGTCGAGCCGGGAGCTCTTTCCGCGGACACTCGAGTACCGAAGGATCACAGGGATTGCTATGGCTGCAAGAACAGCAGTGGCAATAATCGCGGGCCATCCCGCAGCTAAGACGAACTCACCCTTGTCGTACACATAGGCGCTGTATTTAAAGAAGAACTCAAACACGGGCTATTTAGTGGCTCATTGCGTAAATGATGGCGTTGACAGCCATTTGGTATGCGAAGTTTGAATATGTCAACGGATACCATGGATCCTCGGCCCACTCCCAAGCGTCACCTAGGTCAGTGTTCCAGTTGATTAACACTAGTAGGCGACCGTCATCGTCAAAGATAGCGCGAACGTGCGGGACGTAACCATCCTGCTCCCAGGTTCCGTAGCCTGAGCGACCGTTCCCTACGTTGGGAACCTGAAGTATTTCTTCGATGACGTAAAAGTTGGAGAACAATGGGTGGTCGAGCGGGAGCTCAACGATCTCATGACTGGGAAGGACCTTGTAAATCTCATGCTCGAAGACCTGCCATTCATAGGTACCCCAAAAATCGTCGACGAATAGAAACCCGCCTGCTGTGAGATAGTCTCGAAGACCTTCAACCTCAGGGGGTGTTAATTGCATAGCACCGACCTCGAGCATGTACAAGAATGGGTAGCGGCGCAAATCAGGGTTATCGAGCGTAACTGGGTTGTCGAAATCGTAAGCGTCGATGTTGGTCAGGCGCTTCAACCCCCAAAGAAATTGAACATCGGCTTTTGGCCAATCGGTTGCCCATGAACCGCGCCCCCGACGGCCATAACCCCGGCTCCAGCTAGAGTAGATTGCGCGCGTAAAGTAGAACTCGTGGAGACCGTTACCGCGACTTATTACGAAATTACGGTCTCCGATGTAACCACCGTAAGCTTGCCCAGATGCCTCTTCGACAGTTTCTGTATGACGTGGGAGGCTAGGCGAGTCGTGGGCGAGGGTGGTTCCGCCGAGCAAAACCCCGAGCCCGGCGACTACCAAAAACGACTTGGACCGCCATACCTCCACAGTGCAGTTTCACCCATTGATGACGACTGAAGATGTCGTGTAACACGAAGTAGCACTCGAAGCGAAGCTTTTTATCATATCCTCAGCCTAATCGCGCGGAAACTGTATCCGGAGAGAGCTGGAGTTCAGGGAAAAGCTACAGGTCTTTTCAATAAACTGTGAGATATTAGTTAGTGGCCTGTATGGTTCGAGGACCTCGTTAAGAATGCTATCTTCCGTGTCCAATTCCTTGTATTCGAAATGGCAATGAAAAACGAAATCACAGTCAAATTTGTTATCTGTCTCAATTGCGAGCTTGTGTGGCCTGCCGGCGAGCTATTGCGCCACGATCATGAGTTTGAGACCGACAAAGGGGACCTTCTAGTAGTGTTTGATTACCACTGTCCTGAATGTCGTGCCAAGCTCGCAAGCTGGGGCACTCAGTGATTCCGGCACAGCCCGTGCGGTGTATCGGCCAGGTTACTTATGTTAGGAGAAATAGTTGATAATCGACCCAGCCCGAGGTTTGTAAAATGAAACTGGCTCACACGATGATTCGCGTGCGTGATCTTGAACGCTCTCTTGATTTTTATTCAGACTTCCTGGGCCTGCATGAGGTGCGGCGCAAGGACCTCGGGGATGCAATCCTTGTATTTCTCGCTGATGAGGACGGACATCACTATATTGAATTGACTTTCAATAAAGATGGCCGGGACTATGAGCTGGGAAGCCAGTTTGGGCACCTTGCCTTCTTTACGGGAAACCTCGATGCTGTCATTGAGAAGGTGCAGAGTGTGGGATGGGATTATCGAGGTAGCCGCCCGGAAACTGGATCGAAATACATATTTATTAAGGATCCAGATGGCTATGACATTGAGATCTTGCAAGATTGAAAGAAGCAGATCGATGCCAATTTATGAATACATCTGCAAGGGCTGCGACAATAAATTCGAATTGCTGATTCGTCACGATACGACAGTAGCTTGCCCGTCATGCCAAGGTGAAAACATTGAGCGGCAGTTGTCATTGAACTCAATTAAATCATCAGGCACGCATAGCCTCGCTATGCGGGCTGCGAAGAAGAGAGACGTGGCGCAAGGCAAGGAGCAAATGGCGGCACAACGTGAGTACGAATTAAATCACGACGATTGACGAAGTTCAGGGGCCGGAAATTTATTGGAGGGTGGCTTTAAGGCCGCGAAAGTTCCACCGCTACCAACTCACGTTCGTTACGCGCGAAGAGCGTGCCGTTAGCCAGTGCTGGGAAGGCTCGTACGATACCCGCAAGGATCTGGGCCCGCGCCAGCGGTTGGAATGCTGCCGGCGTAGCATTGGCCAGGAGGAGCTCTCCTCGTTCACGCAGGATCAATAGTGAATTCCCGGCGAGGATGACAGTCCCTCCTCCAAATCGATCCACCGTCCAAGCAACCGAACCAGTTTCTAAATCTACGGAGCGGAATGCTGGGCTATATTCTTGCCGGCCGTGGTATCCGTAGAGGTGGCCATCTGCATGAACGCTTGTTGCGTAATGATTTGTCAAAGCATCGTCAGAGGTCCATATGGGTACGAAACTGGAGCTTTGAACGTCCAGCAACGCGGCGCCTGTTCCATAGCTAGCAGAGATAAAGACATGTTGATCGACTGCCAGCGGGGTGGCGGCGTTCACTGAGGCGCCTAGTCGAGACCTCCAGGGAAATTCGTCGATTACCATTCCGTTTTCGGGGTCAACGGAAACGAGGCCGGCGCGAGTAAAAAAAAGTGCTGTTGGCTGCCCACGGATGGCCATAATGATAGGTGCCGAGTAGCTCGCCCCATGGTCCGTTGCCTTCCACACCACCGCCCCTGTATTGGTGTCGAAAGCCACGATGCCGGCGCCATCAGGGCCGCCGACGTTAACCATGACTTTTCCGTCGTAAACCAATGGGGAACAAGCCGCACCAAAGAAACCTTTCCGGACGCCGAACTCAGTATGTGTGTCTATGCTCCACAGCCGTCTGCCACTGGTAAGGTCTAGCGCTTGCAGTATCCCCTCTGCGCCGTAGGTGAACACATGGTCGTTGATGACGGTTGGGGTGGCCCTAGGTCCTTCATCAAAACCAAAGTCATCGCGGTAGGCAGTTGGGTATGAGGTTGACCAAAGAGCCTCTCCGGTCGATACCTTGATAGCCTCGACGACTTCCAGATTCCGCACGCGGTGAAATAGAAGGAGGCGTTTGTCCACGACGGCGGGCCCAGCAAACCCTTCGCCGACCGTTCGGCGCCAGCGAATATTAGGACCACCTGCTGCCCAAGGTTTAATCGCTGTGACGGTGGTGCCATTACGACGCGGGCCAAGTAGCTGCGGCCAGTCAGTAGAGTTCTGGCCTGCATTCGTGGGGCCAGCGATCTGAAAAGTCGTAGCAACGGTGATGCTTGCTATTACAAGATTCCAGTTACGCAAGGAGTGTGCCACTGGGGGTGCACGCAAAAGGGTCATCTCCGCGTGGTTTCGCTGGTCGTTCGACTGCCCTGGTTGCTGTTAGCGCCTCGCGCGCAAGCCTTTCTACCTCAGTGAAATTTCGGTCGGCGAGAACATCTGGTGGGAAGACCGGGGAAACAAAACCAACCGCAAAAACATTAGAGGCGATGTATTTCGCAACATTTTCAGGCTTTACGCCGTACGTGGGGACAAGCCGCAGGAATGGCAAGGGTCCTAGTGTGGCTCTGACGTAAGCGGGTCCGTTAGTTGGAGCTGGGAAAAGTTTTTGCATTGACGCGCCCATGCGGTGGGCCTGCACCATCTCTGTTGGCGTCCGGACGCCCGGCATGGCTACCGCGCCATGCTCCAACGTTGTTCCAACCACATCTTCGTCTAGAACCGGGGAAACAATAAAGCTCGCACCTGACTCAATCGCGCGCCGGGCATCATCTGGTTGCAAGACGGTTCCGGCTCCTACGACTATGCCGTCTTTCTTGGCGAATGACTCGATCAGATCAAATGGACGGGGGCAATGCAAGGTGAACTCTATAAACCGAAAGCCCCCGTCGATTGCTGCAGTCATCGCGTCACGCGCGACACCATGGTTGTGGGTGCGGAGAATCGCGGTGGCGCGTTCTTCCCACATTCTTTCCAGAAGTGTCTCGGGACTCATTGGTTTCCAAGGGAATAGTTATGCTGCCCGTCTCCGTAAATCATAATGGAACTGGAATACTCTGGCACCTTGGTAAGGGCGGCAATAATGGCATTTTCTATTCGTCGTTATGGTATCGAAAGTTCCCCCGGCTCCGCTTTTTTTTGCCAACCTGACGCTTTCTCTCAAGGCGTCGTTGATTAGCTCCCTTGGTTGGTCGAGTCGCCGGCCGGTTTTCTCGTTGGCGAGAGAGGGCTTGTGCTCGCTCTATTGCTCCAAGTTTGTCAGAGAGTCTCTTAAGCGCGGCCATCTTGTTTCGCGCCTGCGAACGGCGTTCGGAAGCGACAACGGTTACGCCGCTTGGCTTGTGTGTAATGCGCACAGCGGTTTCAGCCTTGTTTCGGTGCTGTCCGCCGGGACCGCCAGCGCGAGTGAATTTGATATCGCAGTCACGTGCGAGGGCTTCAAGATCGGTGCTGGCTGGCTTCTCGCTCCCGGCCATGGAGGCTGCCTGTCCTTTTGCTTTATGCCTCTGCCATGCGGCGTAAAACGGTATGCAAGATTCCACCATTGCGGTAGTAGTCGACCTCGACGGGGCTGTCAGCACGACAGATTGTTGTGAATGTCACTTCGTCCCTGTCCTGATGGCAGGCACTGACCATAATGTCTTGCCGAGGTTGAAGGTCCTCAGGGACGTGAATGTTAAATGCCTCAGTACCACTGAGGTGCAGAGTGTCGGAGTCTTCCCCCGGAGAAAAAGTCAACGGCAAAATACCCATCCCTAGCAGATTGCTTCTGTGGATACGCTCAAACGACTTGGCAATCACAGCGCGGACGCCAAGTAGCAACGTGCCTTTTGCTGCCCAATCACGAGAAGAGCCCATACCGTAGTCTGTTCCCGCAAGAACAATTAATGGGACACTGGCTGCGCGATAGGCCAGGCTGGCTTCGTAGATCGACTTGATTTCTCCATCTATAAGATCCATTGTCCAGCCGCCCTCTGTTCCTGGCGCCAATTGATTGCGGACTCGAACGTTCGCGAAGGTGCCGCGGGTCATTACGTGATGATTTCCGCGACGTGATCCATAGCTATTGAAATCCTCTAGCCTGACCCCGCGCGAGAGCAGATAGTCGCCCGCGGGAGTGTCCACTCCAATCGCGCCGGCAGGACTGATGTGATCAGTAGTAACAGAGTCGCCAACCTTGATAAGGCAGCGAGCGTTTTCAATGGGGAGGATTGGTGTGGGACTGAGGGGGATGTCGAGGAAGAAATCGGGCTCCTGAATGTAGGTGCTGTCGTCCATCCAATCGTAAATAGCGCCGCCAGTGGTTTCGATTGCCTTCCAATCGTCGGAACCGCCCGTGAACACCTCTGAGTATTCCTTTTTGAACTGGTCCCGGTGGACAGCGGTTGCAAGTAATTCTTGAATTTCTTCCTGCTCGGGCCACACTTCACTCAGGTATACGTCATTTCCGGTGCTGTCTTGTCCAATCGGATCCGCAGTTAGATCGATGTCCACCGTCCCGGCAAGAGCATAGGCAACGACAAGAGGAGGTGACGCTAGGTAATTTGCCTTGATGTCGGAATGAATGCGTCCCTCGAAGTTTCGGTTGCCGGACAGGACGGAGGCGACGATTAGGTCATGATTGCGGATCGCATCCTGAATTTCTCCGGCGAGTGGACCTGAGTTACCGATACAGGTCGTGCACCCGTAGCCCACGAGATAGAAACCCAGTGCCTCAAGGTCTTCAGTGAGACCGGCTTTATCGAGGTAATCTGTAACCACTTTAGAGCCGGGCGCTAGCGACGTCTTTACCCATGGTTTGCGCCGTAGGCCTCGACTGCGGGCGTTGCGGGCAACGAGACCGGCAGCAGCCATGACGCTGGGGTTTGATGTGTTCGTGCAACTCGTTATTGCAGCGATAACAACAGCGCCATCGCCCAGCTGAAATTCCTCTCCATTGCACGTCACAATGGGTCCGGCCCCCTCTGCTGCGAGAGGTGTTGCTTTATAGCCAGTCTGGGTTTCCCGCTCTACGGGCAGTTCGGCGCGAATGAAGGTCGTATCAAGGTCACGGTGCCATTGTTTCTGCATCCCCGACAAGGCAATACGGTCTTGGGGACGTTTCGGTCCCGCAAGTGATGGCTCAACTCCAGCCATGTCAAGTTCAAGAGTGTCGGTATATTGCACCTCGCGAGTGTCGTCTCGCCATAGACCCTGAGTAATGCAATATTGCTCAACCGCACCAACAAGCTCGTCGGCGCGCCCGGTATTGCGAAGATAGTCCAGGGTCATTTGGTCGACTGGAAAGAAGCCACAGGTGGCACCGTATTCGGGGGCCATGTTCGCGATCGTTGCACGATTAGCTACCGGCATGGTTTCCAGTCCGGGCCCAAAAAATTCAACAAATTTCCCAACTACACCGAGGTTGCGGAGCATCTCGGTGACGCGTAACACTAGGTCCGTTGCTGTGGCGCCACCAGGGAGCTGGCCAGTTAGACGAAAACCAACTACTTCCGGGATCAGCATGTACACCGGCTGGCCAAGCATTACTGCTTCGGCTTCGATACCCCCGACTCCCCAACCAAGAATACCGAGCCCATTAATCATCGTGGTGTGTGAGTCTGTTCCAACCAGGGAATCGGGATACAAGACATCTTCTCGGTCCCAGACCACTCGTCCCAGGTACTCAAGGTTTACTTGATGGACGATCCCGGTTGCCGGGGGCACTACGCGAAAGTTATCAAATGTACTCTGTCCCCATTTTAGGAATTCATAGCGTTCCTGATTTCGTTCGAATTCCTTCTTGCCGTTGATTTCCAATGCCATTTTGCTGTTGTAAGCGTCGACCTGGACCGAATGGTCAATGACCAGATCGCAGGGGACCAATGGGTTGACCTTTGCTGGATCCCCACCCATTCGCTGCATTGCTGACCGCATCGCCGCAAGGTCAACAACTGCCGGTACGCCGGTGAAGTCCTGTAACACAACGCGCCCAGGGATGAAGGGGATTTCCGTTCTCGGGACATTTTGTGCTTCGTAGGTAGCAAGAGCTTCGATATGCCCGGCGGTGACGATGTGTTCATCTTGCGTGCGAAGGCATGACTCAAGAAGAATTTTTATGGTGTAGGGAAGGGTATCCAACGAGCCGAGCTCTTCAACGGCTTCAAGGCTGTAGATAGTCCTGTTACCAAGGGGAGTCGAAAGTGTGGTTCGGGCGTTGTTTAGATAATCCATATCTTCATCCAGAGACGGGTCGCTCAAAGTGCACGGAGACAAGTCGATTTTAGCGTTTGTAGTGGGCTTCTGCATGAAGTCAAGTTTAGATAGGGGCGGCCCTGAGTGGCTTGGCGGGATGCGCGACTGAGTCTAAACTCGCCCGTAATCGACAGTTCTGCCAATTTACGCTGGTGTGATTAACAGGTGCCTTATAGTCTCAGTTGATCTGTAAGAAACTCAGGCCTCCATGTCCCAAACGAATCGTCAGATCATAGGAAGAGACGAGCTGCACCGCGTCCATTGGAACAATATTCGGTGGCCCATTTTCCTAGGGATCTCTGGGTTTCATGTTGGCTGTTTGCTGGCCCCTTTCTATTTTACGTGGGGTGCTTTCAGTGTGGCCGTCTTTTTGTGGTGGCTTACTGGTGGAATCGGTATTTGCCTGGGGTTCCATCGGCTTTTGACACATAGAGGTTTCCAAACTTATAAGCCGCTCGAGTATGTCATAACGGCGCTTGGCACGATGTGTCTCCAGGGGAGCCCCATACGCTGGGTCGGAACTCACCGTATGCACCATCGTGATTCCGACAGGGAAGGTGACCCTCACTCACCGAAGCATGGCTTCGAATGGGGTCATGTGCTGTGGTGTCTGACCTCGGACCCCTTCGGCCGCGACCCATGCGATCTTGCCAAGGAGATGCAGCGTGATCCAGTGCACCGCTGGCTTGACCGCTATTATTGGGCCCCGCTAACCGGCCTCGCTGTTGTCTTGTATGCAGTTGGAGGGATGCCCTGGCTTGTTTGGGGTATTTTTGTACGGACAGTGTTCACATACCATGCTACGTGGTTTGTCAATTCGGCGGGCCATACGTGGGGATACCGGACCTTCGATACACGAGAGTTCTCAACCAACAATTGGTGGGTTGCTCTGCTAGCGTTTGGTGAAGGCTGGCACAACAACCATCATGCCTTTTCTCGGTCGGCACGCCACGGACTACGCTGGTGGGAAATCGATATGACGTGGTACACGATCCGCTTGATGGAGAAATGTCATCTGGTATGGGACGTGCACGCTGCCGACCCCTGGGGCGAAAAGCGAAAATCCGCTTAGATTTTGGCTTTAACAAGGTCTTCTGGTCTGATTTTTGGGATTCGGTAACCCTGCGGATTCGCAGCTTCCAGGTAAGTGTTTGGTTTCCGATGGGCGATACAGGTTCGGCGTCTAATTTGTGTTGGAGTCTAGGACTGGCGTTATGGGTCGACAATGAATATCGAAAGAATTGGAGTGGTTGGCGCCGGGACGATGGGGCACGGAATCGGCCAAATTGCCGCGCAGGCTGGATATGACACGCTGCTCTGTGAGATCAACACAGAGCTACTTGCAGCTGCTCTTGGCACGATCCGAGCCAATTTGGCGAGGAGCGTTCAGCTCGGCAAGATGGTGGATGAGGAATGCGAGGCGGTGCTAAGCCGAATCTCCATCACCACGGAACTAGGCGAAATTTCTACGACGGCACAACTGGTTATCGAGGCTGTTCCCGAGAACCTCGAATTAAAGAGGGGCATTTTCAAGGCGATTGAATCCGAATGCCAGCAAGGAGTGACGTTGGCAACCAACACGAGTTCACTAAGTGTTGGGTCGATCGCGGCGGGATTAGAGGATGAGGGGCGCCTTATCGGTATGCATTTCTTTAACCCTGTGCACGTCATGGACCTGGTTGAGGTAATCCGGCATGGTGGCGCCCGGGAAGAGACTGTAGATCTCGCAGTTTCGGTTGCCACCCGAATGGGGAAAACACCGATTGTTGTTAATGACACCCCAGGTTTCGCGACTAGCAGGTTGGGAGTCCTGCTTGGCCTTGAGGCGATGCGCATACTGGAACAAGGGGTCGCAACGGCAGAAAGTATCGATACCGCTATGGAACTTGGATATCGACACCCGATGGGTCCGCTAAGGCTTACAGATTTGGTTGGACTTGATGTGCGCTTGGCAATTGCGCGATATCTCCATGAGGAACTTCGGAGCGAAGCTTTTCGTCCTCCGGAAATTCTCGAGCGTATGGTCGCCGATGGGCTTCTGGGCAAGAAGTCTGGTCGTGGATTCTACGAGTGGTAGCCGCAGGTGTCACGAGAAAGTCTTGAATCCTGCTTCCGGACATTCGGAGGACATTGCCTCCGTTTTCTTTGTCATGGCAATGGCTCCGCACAGAGAACAGCAGTATTCCTTCATGATGGGCTAGGTGCCATCGAATCCTGGAAGTCGATCCCGCGGCGACTCTCCACTGAATACTCGGTGCGGACGGTGGTTTACGACCGCTGGGGGTACGGCAGGTCGGAGGATAGGGTCTTGTTCGGAGCCGGCTTTATGGAGGCCGAGGTTCCAACATTGATGGAAATTATTGACTCAACAGAGATCGGTTCAGTTGACCTGGTCGGGCACTCCGACGGTGCCACTATTGCGCTACTAGCCGCCGCATGGCACCCGAGCAAAATTCGCTCGGTGGTGAGCATTGCCGCGCATACATTTGTCGAGGCGGAAACAACGAAGAGTATTGAAGGCCTTCGGGCCCAGTCGAACAGGGGGAGGGCACCTTCCTGGCTTAGTGGTTTGCACGGGACACGGGGAGAGCCTCTATTGGAAGCCTGGGCAGAGGTTTGGCTAGGAGAGTCTCACGCGAAATGGGACGTGCGCGCCGAGTTGCCTCAGGTAAAATGCCCGGTACTCGCGATTCAAGGTAATGACGATGGATTCGGGAGTGACGAACAGCTAGCGGTGCTCGGAGAATTTCTTCCGGACAGTGAAATCTGGCGAGTACGTGGGGGGCATGCGCCACATCATGAGTTGGGGGCCGCGTTCATCCGAGGTGTTGGTGATTTCTGGTTGCGGACTTGAATTGCGTGGTTCGGGCTAGCTTGGATTTAGCTTGAAAGTGGTTTGGAATTCGATATCCGGTTGCAGCGAGTGCCATACAGAACAGTACGTTTCGCGCGACATTTCGATAGCCCGGGACACGTTCTTCTCGGGCACATTGCCGAGAATTGTAAATGCCATCTCAGCGGATGCCACACGTCTTGGAGCCTGTTTTACCCGCTCGACTGCTAGGTCGACACACAATGAATCGGCTGGGGTTCGCATTTTCGCAAGGATATCCACGATATCGATCGCCATACACCCCGCGAGCGCAGTAGATAGCATTTGGACGGGGGATGGTGCTGTTTCGGACGAGCCGTCCACGTGCACGGTCGTGTCGTCAATGGCACCTGAAAAGCGAAGCTCCCCATCCCAGTCAAGATGAAGCTTGATGTCAGGAGTAGTCTGCACCGGGCAAGCTTACCGCGCCGGCGTTGGGAACCAAGACGGTCTGCCCTACTTGGGGGCTGTGGACTGCTCCGGAGTCGGCCATCTTTCGATAGGCAGTCGATCTACAGCCACTGTGTTCTTTGAGTCGGTGTGCGGGCAGCAACGTGTTGCGTGCTGACCTGCTAGTGTGAGTTTGTCATGGCACGATCGACCGATGAGTTGAAACGTTTGGCGGCGGAAAAGGCCGCTCTTTTTTTAGAAGGGGTGCATGTTCTGGGGCTAGGGACGGGGTCTACAGCTGCACACTTTGTAGAGGTTGTTGGGGAGATGGTTCAGTCTGGAGTTCTTGGGAATATGGTCGCGATTCCGACTTCGGTTGCAACTGAGGAACAAGCGCACGGACTCGGAATTCCAATTGCAGACTTGGAAAGATACCCGCAAGTTGACCTCACCGTTGACGGTGCCGACGAAGTTAGTCGCGACCTCGATTTAATCAAAGGGCTAGGGGGAGCCTTGACTCGAGAGAAGATCGTCGCCAGTGCTAGCCGGGAACTAATTATTGTGGCCGACGACTCAAAAATGGTAACTGCCCTTGGGGAGAAATCGCCTTTACCGGTGGAAGTGATGCCATTTGGTTGGAAAACAGTTGGTTTGGAGTTACAGAATCTTGGCGCTAAACCAGACTTGCGTTGCAAGGGCGGCAAGCCCTTCGAAACAGATCAAGGGAATTACATTTTCGATTGCATGTTCGACGCTGGGATCACGGAGCCAGATGCCATAGGCAGATTGATCGATAGCATTCCAGGGGTGGTCGCCCAAGGGATGTTTTTAGGCATGGCCGATCGTGTAATTATTGCCAGCGAAGATGGTGCTAGGGTGCTTGAGCGATCCTGACAGGGGTGGGGGTTGTTATCGTCGGGGCGATTGCCCCCTGAGGAGATAAGCGCAGGGAGGCCACATCTAGTTCGGCATGCTTAAGGAACTTGCCCGTGGAAGACGGTGACAGCCTGCCCGCCAAGGATGACGCGATCATCTAGAAGCTTGACGCGAACCAGCCCTCCACGATTGCTGGCCTGGTGGCCAACTAGCTCGTCCTTACCGATACGATGTCCCCAATAGGGTCCGAGGCAGCAATGTGCTGAACCTGTTACGGGATCCTCTACGACGCCCGACTGGGGCGAGAAGAACCGTGATACAAAATCATAATCTAACGACCTGGATCTGGCGGTTACGATAACCCCGCGGGACGCTGCACGTTCGATGAGAGCGAAATTTGGATTCAGCTCACGGACAAGTGTTTCAGAAGCCAATTCGGCCAGGAAATCAAAAGCGCTCCTGCCAACGAACGTCGGCTTTGCACCGAGCGCGCCTTCGAGATCAACATTGCAGGTTGTTTCCTTGGCAGGAGTGGCGGGAAAGTTAAGCCAAATCCAATGGTCAGCATATGAAGCTGTCAATAGCCCGCTGCGAGTATCAAACTCTATAGGATCCCCCCGTTTGGCAGCCCCGGTTTCCCACAATACGTGGGCGCTTGCTAGGGTGGCGTGGCCACATAAATCTACCTCGATTGAAGGCGTAAACCAGCGAAGCCTGTAGTAACCGTCGTTTGGCTCAAGGAAAGCTGTTTCAGAAAGGTTCATTTCCGAAGCAAAAGCCTGCATCCAGGTATCGTCTTGGGGCGCATCCAGAAGGCAAACAGCGGCGGGATTGCCTTTGAACACCTCATTGGTAAACGCATCCACCTGGTAAAGCCTCATGTCGTACTCCCACGAGCAAGAATTGGTCCAGTAGATGAGTGGGGATAGTGCCTTTGTGTTTTGGATTCCAAGGTGGAGATTCCGGAAAGAAGTCGCAACGTAACCCCAAATATCTTCAAGTTAGTTTGATCTCCCCAGGCCTGTTAGTTGTACGTGAGCTCCTCGCCCAGATTGGCCTTCAGGTGTATCGTGTGCTTATGAGTGAGACTAATAAAACATTCCGTGCCGAGCAAGATTCTATGGGTGAGATGCACGTACCCAGTGGCGCTTATTATGGTGCCCAGACACAACGTGCTGTCGAAAATTTCCGTATTAGTGGTCGACGCTTGTCTCGTGGATTTATCGCGGCGCTTGGCATGATTAAGCATGCTGCGGCCGAGGTAAATAGCACGTTGGGATTAATCGATGATGAAAAATGCGAGGCGATTCGTCAGGCAGCTGAAGAGGTTATAGAGGGGAATCTAGACGAGCATTTCGCACTTGATATTTATCAAACTGGTTCGGGGACGTCGAGCAACATGAACACCAACGAGGTGATCGCTAATCGTGCCACCGAAATTTTAGGGGGAGAAATTGGCAGTCGGCTGATTCACCCGAACGACCACGTCAATATGGGGCAGTCATCGAACGACGTTATCCCGACGGCGATTCATATCGCCGTATTGCAGGCGATTGAAATCGACTTGCTGCCCGCGCTCCGTAAATTACATACGAGCTTGGATGCAAAAGCTGTTGAGTTTGACCAGGTGGTGAAGATCGGCCGTACTCACTTGCAGGATGCTACCCCGTTGAGGATGGGTCAGGAATTTTCGGGATACGCCCGTCAAGCTGAACTTTCGATCCGGAGGGTTGGCGATTGTCGCGATGCAATATCTGAGGTGGCGCTTGGAGGCACCGCGGTTGGTACTGGTCTGAACATGCACCCTGACTTGGCTGGGAATGTAATTGAAAAGATCAATGAGAGAACTGGGCTCAAGTTCCGGGAAGCATCCAACCATTTTGAAGCACAAGGAGCCCAAGACAGCCTGGTGGAAGCTAGCGGAGCACTCAAAACTGTCGCCGTCAGTCTCATGAAAATTGCCAACGATATCCGCTGGCTAGGATCTGGGCCACGGTGTGGCATAGGCGAACTTATCCTGCCTGCGGTACAGCCGGGTTCGTCGATCATGCCTGGCAAAGTTAATCCAGTTATTGCCGAGTCTGTTATTCAAGTCGCAGCACAGGTAATTGGTAATGACCTTGCGGTTACCTTGGGAGGGCAGTGGGGAAGTTTTGAGCTCAACACAATGCTGCCGATGATGGCGTCAAACATACTTGAGTCCATCGAAATTCTCGCCAACGGATCAAGTAACTTTGCAAAGCGTTGTGTTGATGGGTTAGAGGTCGACGAGGTCCGTACAGCGTCGATGATAGAAAAGTCGATGGCCATGGTTACTTCGTTGGCGCCAGTGATTGGTTACGACAAGGCAGCGGCGATTGCGAAGGAGGCACACGCATCAGGCCGTACTGTACGCGAGGTGGCACTGGACCAAGAGGTGCTTTCAGTTGAGGATCTTGACAAGCTCCTTGATGCGATGAGCATGACGGAGCCCGGAGTGCCGAGTGCGTAAAGCAGGGCTCTGTGTTCTGGACTGCCCGGATTCCTGCAGTATCGAGGTTGAGGTTCAAGATGGCCGGCTTGTCAGCATTGATGGCGATACGCGCAATCCGCTGACTGAGGGATACATCTGCGGCAAGGTGCGCTCCCAGATGAATGAACACCTGTATGGGGAGGACCGGGTTCGCCATCCCTTGATTCGTTGCGGCACTAAGGGTGATGCAAGTTTTGAGCAGGCGAGCTGGGACCAGGCTCTTAGCGCCATTGCTGAACGGTTCAACGCCATTCGGGACAATTACGGAGGTGAGGCCATACTTCCGTTGTCTTATGGTGGATCCAATGGGCTGCTTTCTCAGGACAATACCGATGCCCGGTATTTCCGTCGCCTTAAAGCATCGCGGTTGGCCCGTACAGTTTGCGCAGCTCCAAGTACCCGCGCGTCGGGTGCGATGTATGGCTGGATGCCGGGCGTCAGTTTTACAGATTATGCTGAAGCGCGGGCCATTATTATCTGGGGTGCGAACCCGGCAGTCACAGGCATTCACTTGATGCCAGTCCTCCAAAAAGCGAAGAAGGAGGGTGCATGGATTGCTGTTGTGGACCCACGACGCACCGGAGTTACGCGGATCGCCGATTTGCATCTACCAGTGCGGCCGGGTACAGATCTCCCGGTGGCGTTAAGCATCGCTCGCTGGATGTTCGAGAGCGGAACAGCCGACCGTGAATTCCTTGCTGAGTATGCCTGTGAGGCCGACGAGTTTGCTGAGCGCGCTGCTGCTTGGTCTTTCGACACTGCCGCTGAAGTCGCGGGGGTGGATCCGGCATCGATCGCGGAACTTGCCGAGCGCTACGTAACGGCTGAGCCTGCTGTAGTTCGGTGTGGTTGGGGACTTGAACGGAACAGGAACGGCGGATCCGCGGTCGCAGCAGTTTTGGCGTTGTCGGCAGTCGCCGGGAAATTTGGTGTCCGTGGTGGTGGCTACACAATGAGCAACGCAAAAGCTTGGAATTTAGATGCGTCAATAGCAGCAGCCGAAGATGAGGTTCCGACGCGGGTCATTAACATGAACAAAACTGGGGAAGTGTTGCTTTCGAGTACCCCGCCTGTGAAAGGTCTATTTGTCTACAATTGCAATCCGCTCGCGACTTTGCCGGCGCAGGGCAAGGTGCGTCATGGACTCATGCGCGAGGATCTGTTTACCGTGGTCTTTGACCAAGTAATGACCGATACGGCCCGTTATGCCGATGTCGTCCTGCCAGCGACAACTTTTCTTGAGCGTCCAGAGCTTGCTCGGAGCTATGGTGCGTACACCCTCCAGCGGTGCGAGGCGTTGCTAGACCCGGTGGGCGAGTCTCGTTCAAACCACGAGGTCTTCGCGACATTGTGCGACTTAAGTGGATTAGCCCGTCCCGAGGACCCAGTGGGCGAAGATGAGATCGTTGGCACAATTCTGGGGGGCGGGCCGAGAGGACAAGAAATGCGGGCCGCTCTATCGGAAAAGGGAATTTCCTTTCCGGGGTTTGGGACAAACCCAATTCAATTCGTTGATGTATTCCCGGGAACAGCAGACGGCAAAATCCATCTTGTACCAGGGGAGTTGGACAGCGAAGCTGCCCAGCGAGGTGGGTTGTACTTCTATGAGCGGGGGCCGGCGCCAGAGCGGTATCCGCTTACCTTGATTTCCCCGGCGCATAAATTAACGGTCAGTTCAACGTTCGGGCAGTTGCGTCGCACCGTTATCCCCGTTGAGCTTCATCCGAGAGATGCCGCTGTCCGTGGAATTAGTGAGGGCGCGCGGGTCCGCGTGTTCAATGAAAGTGCTGAAGTGCGTTGTGTTGCGACGATTAACAGGTCGACACGGCCTGGGGTAGCCTATATCCCAAAAGGAACATGGGACCATAATACCCTTTCAGGCAACACTGCCAACGCCCTTGTTCCGGACAGTTTGACCGACATTGCAGGCGGCGCTTGCTTCAATGACACACGGGTGCAGATCGCAGCAACTCAATGACAGGGGCATCCGGGATGGTCTCTGCCCGCCCGAATTCCGAGCAAGTTATGCAGGTCCAGGATCGGCTACGGGAAGGGCCTCCTCTACTGTTAGATGGGGCGACTGGAACTGAGTTGAACCGCCGCGGGGTCGGAACAGAGTTGCCAACGTGGTCGGCAAAAGCGTTATGGGAAGCTCCAGATGTCCTGCGAGCTGTTCACCGCGACTATGTTTTGGCCGGGGCAGAGATCATTACGGCAAACACTTTTCGCACTCATCGTAGATCACTTGATGCTGCAGGGTACGCTGACAAAGCCAATCTGCTCACACATAAGGCCGTAGAACTAGCGCGAGCTGCAATACAAGATGCAGTACCCGGGAATGGTGAGAAAGTCCACGTCGCTGGTTCAATTGCACCACTTGAGGACTGTTACTCTCCACACTTGGTTCCTGATTCAGAAACTCTATCCGTCGAGCACTACGAGATGGCAACGGCACTCGCAGACGCAGGGGCCGACCTTCTGTTAGTGGAAACAATGAACACGATCCGTGAAGCTGCCGTGGCTGCGGAGGTCGCCGTCGCGACCGGGTTGCCGGTCATGGTCAGTTTTGTCTGTGGGCGAGATGGCAGGTTGCTTTCGGGCGAAAGCATTCCAGTAGCTGCTGGCACGCTAGGCAGTTGTGGAGTCGACGCAATTCTTCTCAATTGCGTTCCCGCCCCTGACTTGAGTGTGGGACTTTCAATGCTTGCGTCAGCTACAGATTTACCGATAGGCGGGTATGGGAATGTTGGTTACGCCGACAACATAGATGGGTGGGTCATTACTGACAGCGTAGATCCGCAGGCGTACGCTATTCATGCCGAAAGTTGGATGGATATGGGCGCACGTATTATCGGCAGCTGTTGTGGCACCGGGCCCGGCCACACTGAGGAGCTTCGGGCCCGGATCGCTGCCCGAAAGTATTGTTGGTAAGCACTTGGTTATTCAGGCCATAGACCTGATCGGCTGCCGGCAAGAGGAATGCACAAGTTTCTGTGCAATGCGTTAGGGGCCCTTTAAAATGGGCTTGGTTAGGACCGCAGGCCTTAGTTTTGCACAAGGTTTTCCACGTGTTCAGTGGAGCAAGGTTTCACCGTGTAGCGATTTTGTCAATCATTCGTATTACAGCCTCGTTTGCAGGCGGGACTTTATAGTCAGGGATTGTGTCGACTCGGACCCAGCGCACTGCGCGGTGCACAATAGCTGCTGGCTCACCGGTAATGGTTGCAAGAAAGAAACGAATTCGAACGCTTTTCTCTGAATAGTGATGCTCAACATCCGCAACCTGGATGCCAATTTCGGAATCGACATCAAGCTCCTCAGCAAGTTCTCGCCTTAGCGCATAATGTGGAGATTCGCCAGGGTCCACTTTGCCACCTGGAAACTCCCACATTAGCGGCAAGTGCGGACCATCGTGCCGTTGGCAGAGCAAAACCCTTTCAGCTCTGCAGATTATCGCAGCAACGACTTCGATGAGACCCGGTGTTTGACTCACCTGTCGGGACCATCGAGCCGCCGTTGATGCCCCTCGATGCGATCGAAGGCTTCCTCAATCTTATTAGAATTGGCGCGTGCTCCTTCTAAATACAGATGCTTTTCTCTTTCACCTTGCGACTCGCTGCTGACGAGCTCCAGGTTTTCCTGTACGACAAGAAGCCATCTCCTGCCGTCAGACACCGCCGACTGAATTAGTTGGGAGGCCGCCGCACCACGTCCAAGTTCAAGTTGTTGTTGTTCCAGCAATCGAACGAGTTGGAGTCGGAAGTGCAGGGCAGTAAACGCGATGAAGACGACAGACGAAATTCCGATTGCTCCCCAAGGCAAGGGCGCAATGGCACTCAGCCCTGCTGACACCGACTCGCCAACGCCGGGCCAGGCGATTAGTAGGCCGACGGCAGCGCCGGCCAATAACCATCCGTAATTACGTATTGCGCTCACGTCCCCTCCAAGCTTCGGCAGTTTTGCTTGATACCGGACAAGCTCTGCCTGTTGCGGTTGGGTCCATTATAGTTGCAGGTAAGAATCCCATGACTTGGATGCCACCCGTTATCACGATATCGGATGGAAGGCGCAAAGGCGTTTTGATGGCTAGCAAATACTTGGATCAAGGGCGTCAAACGAGGCGAGAACGGCACGAATATGAATTCACGGACCGGCTGGATGGCCGCCGGGTATTAGTTGCAGGTGGAGGAGGTGGTTTGGGTGCCGCTATATGCGGACGTCTGATGCAGAGGGGCGCCGATATCGTACTGGGCTACGCCTCCAACAAGACCCGTGCAGAAGATATCAAGCGTGCCCTTGAAGCACAGCATGATGGAGAGGTCTATCTCCTTAGAGCTGACATTACTGTTGACGCTGGGCGTGCAGCGTTGCTCGATGGGGTTAATAATCAGTCATTCTATGGTGCCGTTGTTTGTGTGGGCGATCCGTCTCGAATCAGTCCATCGGAATACACGGTTGAGACCGTACAGGCTGCACTGCGCGTTAATTACACTGGTCCCATCCTTTTGGCTCGTGGCTGTGCGAAACTGCTTGCCGCCGCCAACCAACCCGGTGCCATCGTTCTGTTGTCCTCGATGCAGGGTGTGGCACCTTTTCCAGGAAGCCTTGCTTACTCCGGACCTAAGTCTGCTCTGGTCCATGCCGCGCGAATTCTTGCTCAAGAATATGGCGGCAGTCAAAATGTTCGGGTCAATGTAGTCGCCCCAGGTGTCACGGAATCGGGCATGGCGCTCGCTTCAATCGCGTCCGGGAAATACGATCCATTCATTGACGAGGGGGTCATACCACGGTTCGGCTACCCGGAAGATATTGCACGAACAGTGGGTTTTCTGATGTCTCCAGACAATTACGTTACTGGCCAGACATTGGTCGTCGACGGTGGCTTAACGCTGCGGCGCGGGACGGGCTGAGTTCTATGGCCAAGAACATTACGGTCGAGATAGTGTTGTTTGCTCGCGTACGAGAATTGTGTGAGCACAAGGGGCACGTTTCAGTGCAAGTTGCAGCCGGTGGAACTCCCGTTGAATGTTTTGAAATGCTTTGCGAACGGTTCCCGGCCATCCGGCAACTACGTCCAACCCTGGTAGTGGCGATTAATGAGGAGTATTCGGACTGGGACCATGTACTTTGTGAAGGTGACATTATCAGCTTCATTCCGCCAGTAAGCGGGGGCTAATGATGTCAAAGCGACTATTTGCAATTGTGGACGTACCGATAAGTGCCACGGCACTCGTGCCACTGGTCGCGGATCCGGCAAGCGGAGCGATTTGTACATTTGAAGGAACAGTGCGAGACCATACTGGAGACCAAGTTACTAGCCACTTAGAATACGAAGCTTTTGCTGATATGGCTGAAGCAATATTCGCTGAAATCGCTGCAGCTGCAAGCGAGCGAAGTGTGATCACAAGCATGGCTATTCATCATCGAATTGGTCGTCTGGAGGTTGGCGAAGTGTCTGTTGCGATAGCAGTTTCTGCGGAGCACCGTGACGCGGCCTTCGAAGCTTGTCGATTTGCCATTGATCAGCTCAAAATGAGCGCCCCAATTTGGAAAAAAGAGTTCAATGCCGACGGCTCACACTGGGTTGAGGGTCCCACCGCGGACCGGGTCCGAGGTTCCGCTAAAGTCGGCCGCCCAAGTGTCTTAAAGGAACCTGGGCCCTGATCTGAATGGTAGAGTCTAACTATGAGTGCGAAGTCTATCCGTCGTAAGGATCTCAAGCACGACGAACTGGTCAGCTTAACTGGTAGGGCTACTCAGTGGTTAGCTGGTCATGGTCGTCGCATTGGCTGGCTCCTGCTTGTTCTGGCTCTTGTCGTGTCAATTGTGCTCGGTGTGCGTTTTGCACATCAGAGACAAGAAAATCGAGCAGCTGAGTTGCTGGCTGCTGCAATGGAAATCTTTCGAGCTCCAGTGATACTAGAACCGCCAGCGGCAGGCGTGAATGAGGATGAGAAGTCCGCAGACGAGAGCGCAGTAAACATCGAAGCTCCAGAGGCTTCTGGAACAGAGCTTGATGGTTCAACCAACGGCCCGGCCGTTTCTGTGGATCCAGCTATATCCGGTTTACGGTTCGCTACAGAAGCGGAGAAATGTCGAGCGTCACTTGATCGTCTAGAGCCGATTGTGGAGCGATATGAGAATTCGCCCTCGGGGCGCATGGCGGCATTCTATGCAGGAGATTGTCATGTTCGCTTGGGTGGTATCGATGAGGCGATTGCCGCTTTCTCCCAGGCGATAGAGGCACGTGGATCATTGGTTTCGGCCATGGCCCTCTACCGACTTGGGCAGGTAGAACGAGAGCGGGATAATGCCGAGGCAGCGGTCGCATATTTCGACCGTCTATTGGGAGTTTCCCGAAACCTGTTTCCGAGAGAAGAAGCGCTGATCGCAAAGGCGCGTGCCTACCAGGAGGGCGGTGATGCACGGGCTGCTTTGGCAAATTACCAAAAGGTCGTCGAAGAATTCGGAGACTCCTATATTGCTGGAGAGGCCCGGGCCCAGATTTCAGAGTTGTCCGTGCAACTCGGCCTAGATCCTGACATCGAGGGTAATTAGTGCACGGCCTGCCCCGGGAATGTTCGTGAGGTAAGTCGTTATATTTTGTGGAGGCGTATCGTATGAAAAAGGCTCTGTCCTCCAACCTTGACTCTTTGCCTTCACTGGTCTCCCGCCGAGGCTTCCTTTCAACTGGAGCCGCTGGATTAGTCGCGGGCTCATTCCCTGGACGTGCCCGCTACACTGGCCAGAATACGGAAACGCGTCCTGCGCTGACCACACCTACGGGGCTTGATGACCCCGCCTGGGAAAACATACGGGCTCAATTTATTCTCAATCCGGGCACGGGGTACATGAATAATGCGAGTCTGGGGATGCCGCCTGTGCAGGTCGTCCAGGCAGTTTCGACTGGATATGAAGCGATTTCAAGCGAGCCTCTTTTGGGGAAGCAACAACTACAGCTAAACATTGCGGAAAGAGTCAGGCCTTCTATTGCTTCACTTTTTGGGGTGACATCCTCAGAGATATCCCTTACCAGAAATGCGACTGAAGCTTTGCACCTCCAAGCAATAGGTCTGAACCTGCCTCCAAAGGCAGAGGTCATAATGACGACACAGGAACACCCTGCCGGATATCGTCCATGGATGTATCGGAAGATGCGAGAGGGGATCGACGTTAAAGAGGTTTTTATTCCCAGCCCGTTCGAGAGTGGTGACGAGATAGTGGAACGATTGGAAGACGCGATTACTTCCCGCACCCGAGCGATTTCCTTTTGTCACGTCACAAGGGGTGGACACCGTTATCCTGTCGCAAAGATCACGCGAATGGCGAGGTCCCATGACGTCCTGACTCTCGTCGACGGCGCCCAAGCCGTCGGGCAATTCCCGATCGACCTGAAAAGACTCGGCTGCGACGCATACGCGGCAAGTTTGCACAAATGGCTATTGGCACCAGTTGGTACAGGGTTTCTTTATGTGAGGAAACAAGCGCGTCATCAGATACGTACCGCTTTTGCTCCGGATGCCACACTTTCGTCGCCGGCTTACGACCCTCCCGGCACGGTTTCTTTTCCTGTTCGGTCGGCAGTCTCAGCCGCACTTGATTTCATGAACGTAATTGGGCTGGAACTTATTGAGACCCGGTGTCGGTACCTGTCCTCTTATTTGAAGCAGAGGCTGTCCGATGTCGATGGCGTGACTATGCTCAGTGGGCCGACGAGTGAGACTTGCGCTCCGGGGGCCACCATCTTTGAAGTGGCCGGGCTCGATGCGGTTGATGCCGTTTCATTGTTGGCGAAAAGGGCCCAGATTCATATCGATGAGCATCAGCGGGATGGCCACAATGCGATGCGCGTGTCGACTCATATTTACAACACAACAGCTGAAATCGATCGGCTTACAGAAGCCCTCGAAGATTTGGGACGGAATGCCGAGTGATGGGCCAGCGGCGTCATTTCCCGTGCGGATCTCTGTTTAGCACGCCATACTGATCTGCGGAACTTGTCCTAGTTTTCCGGACTGACTTTTTCCAGTCGCTCTTCAAGTATCTCTAGGTCTCTTTGCATAGAGGCAGAGCGACGGGATAGAAACCAGAGATAAGCGATAGCCAACCCCCACGCGAGGGCGAATCCAGCGAAGAGGTACCCAGGATTGGTCATTATGGAGTCTCCATCAGGTCGAGGTGTCGCCGTATATGCCGTGTGCGACGAGTCTGTTGCTCGAGGCGGAGGCGCAGAATAAGCAAGTTGGAAAAAAGGGTGACAGAGGCGGCTAGGCCAAAAGCAAAGGTCGCCAGCATGCTCCCGGGCAAGCCCCGGCCCAGGCCCCCTTCTGTCATGATCACCGGCCCGGGGTGCATAGTCCGGAACCACTCGACTGCATAATGGGTGATTGGCATCCCAACGAAACCGAGGATCGAAAGGACGGCGCAGAATCGCGCTACTTGCTCAACTTCGCCCCCGTAGCTACGCAACATTACATACGCAACGAAAATGAGCCAGAGAATAAAAAATGATGTTAGACGGGCATCCCAAGTCCACCATGCACCCCAGATAGGCTTAGCCCACATTGCTCCAGTGAGCAAAACAACCGTTCCCCATAAGAGCCCAATTTCAGCCCCAGCAGTGGCTAATTCGTCCCAGGCGGCATCACGGGTTTGCAGGTATCGAAGGCTAGCAATAAAGACGAGCAGTATCGCAAGATACATCGTTAATGCGGCGGGGACATGCAGGTAGAACAAACGTTGTACGTCTCCCTGAACCCGGTCGGTCGGAGCGAAGACCAGGGCGGAGTAAAGCGAAAGGAGTGTGGTTACCAGTGCAGCACCCACTAAGGCGCTGGACAGGGTTGGTGGGGGATTGAGTGAGGGAGCCCTGGACAAGTGTTATTCCTCCAAAATTGCTGGGAACGTCAGATAACCGGCAGCTAGGAATATGACATCAAATGCTGCCAGTAATTGTATCCAACTCCGAGCTGTGCTGAGTCCATCACCTGTAAGGATTGCCCCGGTGCATTTCACCGCCGCAATTAGTAACGGTATGGCGATTGGTACTAGCAACAACGGTAACAGGATATCCCGGGCGCTAGTTTTTGCCGCCATTGCTGCGAAACTGGTTCCGAGGGCGGATAGTCCTAAACTGCCTAGAATGGCAACCAGGGCTAGCTGTGGTAATTGACCAACGAGCCGGACGTTGAAGAAAATGATGAAGATAAAAAATGTGGCTGCGATCGTTGCAGTTAACAACACAAAAAGCGTGCCGCATTTCGCCAGATAGAGCGTCGTACGGTCAATAGGACAAAGCATGAGGCCCTCGAGCCCGCCACGCTCACTCTCAGCCTGAAACATTCGGTTCATCCCGAGTAAGGCAGAGAAGAGAAATGCGGTCCAGAGGATACCTGGGCCAACGTTGGCCACCTGAAAACGGCCGGGTTGGAAGCCAAAGTAGATCACAGTAAGCGCTATCATCGCGAAAAACACAGTGGAGCTCAGGACTTCTTTGCTCCGCCATTCCAAACGGAGATCTTTGGCGAGCAAGATGAAGGTGGGACGGAACACGTTTACCCTCGATTTCCTTTCGTGTGTTCACGATATATTTCGGGCATCGTTCCGGCTGCGATTTGCTCTGCAGGGGCGGTGAACGCTAGGCGACCCCGCGTCAAGATCGCTACCCGGTCAGCGTGTGTGACTCCGTGTATTAGATCATGGCTGGTTAAGATTACCGTTCGGGATAGTCCCTCTGGCTCCGCCAGGAGGTTCTGTAAGCGAGCAGTTGCATCGGGATCTAACCCGCTGAATGGTTCGTCGAGCAAGAGAACATCGGGACGGTGGACCAAGGCCCGAGCGATGGCGCAGCGTTGTTCGAGGCCCCGGGAATAGGTAAATACTTCGTCGTCCATGCGATGCTCCAGTCCCATCACAGAGAGGATTTCATGGGTGCGGTCTGCAGCATTATCAACGCCGAACATGCGAGCGAAGAAATGCACGTTCTGAAATCCAGACAAAGAGGAGTAGAGAAGGCTTCTGTGGGTAACGAACCCGATTCGTTGTCGGGCGTGGGCTGGGGCTCTGCGGATGTCTTTCCCAAACAGCTCAACCGATCCAGTGCTTGGGCGGGAGAGTGATGCGATGATGCGCATCATCGTGGTCTTGCCCGAGCCGTTAGGCCCAAAAACGGTGAGGAATTCGCCGGGCTGCAGACTGATATCAACGCCGTCAAGTGCAGTCTTTGGACCAAAATGCTTACTGAGGCCGGAGATCTTGATGGCGGGATCAGGCATCGGGAGTGCTCTGGGCAACTGATTTCGTGGTTTGCATCCCCATCAACAACTCAATGGCCTCGCCTCGACGGGCATGGTAATGCGAGTCGCTTATGCGCCCCCCATCATGATCATGGTCTAGTTGCGCGATCTCGGCGAGGAGAAACGTTCGCTGTTGAGGTTGCCCAGGTGACTGACCGCCCCAGATTGAAGCAGCGGAGCTTGCAAGCAATGCAATTGCTAGAGCTAACAAGGACCAAGAAGCCGTGGACAGAATGGGTCGCTGAGGACCAAGGCGAAACCGAAGCGTGTCACCGGACCCGAATACGTCGCTCGTCCAATATGCGAAAGGACCTCCGGGTATATCGGTGGCCGGTGGTTGCTCGATTAATTGGTCGGAGTGAATCTCAACGGAGTCAATTCCGGGACCGGCTAGGACAGTGACCTGCGCCGTGGGATAAGGGACAGTAAGCTCGATGTCGGCACCGCCGGTACCAGGAAACAGTTCGTACTGGATAACCATCTGATGGACGCCCGGAGGCAATGGGCGAAGGTCGAGAAGGCGGTTCCCGTCCAGGGGAAGCCTACTGGGATCTAGGCCACCAATTTGTTCGACTGGGGCAACGTTAGTTGCGGTTGGAGGGACTGGAACTATTAGACCAATTTCACGACCATCAAGTAATTCGCCGGTGAATCCAGCGGTTTTGCCGGGATTGAGCACCTCTACTAGCTGAATGACTTGGTAAACGCCAGGTTGTAGCACGTTGATGATCATGTGCAAGACGTTTATATGCGGATTGCTGGAATCAGAGCTGATAGTAAAAACATCCAGTGGGAGCACCGCCTCGACTCCGGGTGTTAAAGGCGTTTCTAGGCTTCGGTAGGGATAATCTTCGAAGAGGGTCACCGCGCTAGCCGTGTACTGTGCCCCGACTGTGATATCGGTAAGTCTAAGAAACCCGTCGAGTGAAGTGTTTCCAGTAAAATCCTCGACAACCCCATCGCCGTCGCTGATAACGACATACACTTCTTGGTCACTAATCCCAGTCCCGTTCTCGTCGGTTACCTGTACTAAGAGCGTGGTCACGTCTGAGTCTTGGCTAGTGCTGGGGCTTATAACGCCCAACGTTGCACCAAGGGTAGCCAAAATGATTGCTAAACGGGTGTGACTCCCCCAATCACCATCGACAGGCCAGGCTAGTGGCCTCACGATGACCCCACTTCTTTCCCGCAGGCGGCACAGAATCGGTCATCAGTATCAATTGTGGAACCGCATTCGGTACAGAAATGCTTTGCGGTTGTCCCCAAGTCGCCCGTCCCAGAGTTGTCAAGTTTCTCGCGATAGGTGGCGATTTCAGCTTCAAGTTCGGATGGCGCCCGTGGCGTTTGACTGCGAATCTCTTCGATTTGTTGAATAACGCCAACGGCCTCAGCCTTCAGCCGTTCGACTTCGGCCTCGTAGTCAGCCTTCTCGAGTTTGTCCATTCGGTAGTCGAAGCCAAGTTCTCGTATGTCTGCGTAAATTTGCAACTTTCGATCTTCGAGAGCGGTGATAGGGCCAAGCGGAATCGTGTGTATCGCGGCACGGGGCCAAAGAAGGGGGTAGCCGACGACGCTTACAACGACCGCAATTACGAGAATAGCCAGTAACGCTGTCATTCAGTCTTGTTTTTCATTTCGTTAACGAACAAGTCGAGCTCGCCCTCAACGATTTCACGGTACCGAGAGGGATCGGCCGAAGAGGGAAACTGTGCGGCGTCAGGGCCCATGGCCCGCTGTTCGTCAATGAGTGTTTTTTCCGGGCCTGGGTCAGATTTGGATCTCCAATTGGAAATCACCGCACCCATGGCGACAGCTCCGACCATCAACAGGACCATTGGTGCAGCCCAGACCATGAGATCGAAGCCGGTCCCTCCCGGCTTGATCCTTATGCTGTTTCCATAGTCAGCAGCGAAGACAGCCATTATTTCGTCGTCAGTTCCACCTGCTGCCACCTCGGTGTCGAGTCGGCCCAACATTGTGTCTGCAAAACCGCAGCCACAGGTGGCAATTGGGCGAAGTGGACAGGTACCACAAGTGCACCCGATCTCCGCCCCTAGCCTCTCAGCCTGGGTTACATTGGACGGAGGCTGGGCAAGCCACATCGAAGTGGGTATGGCGACGAAAAAAGCGGCGATGGCAAGAGCTACAAAAATGCCGACGCGGCCGCTTTGATGGTTACTCATCCGTCCCCTCCTTACGATGTGTTACTAGTAATTACGTGCGCCGAGTTCGGCGCTGCGATCCGGCAACATGCAGATTATGGTCCCAAATACCAAGACCAGGCCGCCGATCCAGATCCATTTGACTAGAGGGTTTAGGTAAGCCTTGAATGTAGCGCTTCCGCGATCTAAATCCCACGCCGCTAGCACCAAGTAAAGGTCATGTCGAATAGTGCTCCAGATTGCGACTTCAGTGGTTGGCTGCACCTCGGGGCCTGGATGGAAATGTCGCTGGGGCCACATACGAAACTTTGGTTGGTCGTTTTGGAAAGCAACTAAGTTTGCAGAAACAACTTGAACCCCGGACGAGTCGAAAAGTTCCAAATCACCCATCTGCAACCGGTAGCCAGCAAAGTCGAAAGTTTGGCCGGACGACAATGTGGCCTGAGTTTCCCTTTGAAAGCTGCTTGACCCGGCGATACCGATTGCCATGCAGACGATTCCTATATGAATGATGTAACCGCCGTAACGGCGTTTGTTACGCCAGGTCAACCCGATTAGAGCGCGGTGGTAGGGCTCGCCCGTCGCCGAGCCACGTGCCCGGGCCCCTCTCCAGAACTCCTGTACGATTGTGGCAGTGACGAACGCTGAAAGCGCAAAGGCCATCATGGTCGCAAAATCGCGGACGCCAGAGGCGGCCATAGCGAACAATGTTGCTACGCCGGCCGCAGTCGGCATTGCAAAGGCGCGCCGAAGGCTCGGCAAAGATGCCTTGCGCCATGCAATTAGTGGCCCGACACCCGTTAGCAACAAAAGTAGCAGCATGATCGGAACGTTGACGCGATTAAAGAATGGGGGGCCGACGGTCATCTGTGTGCCGGTAATGGCTTCAGTGATCACCGGAAACATTGTTCCCCAAAGAACAGCAAAACAAGCGACAACAAGAACAAGGTTGTTGAAAAGAAACGATGACTCGCGCGACAGGACGGCCTCGAGCTTGCCCTCGCTTTTCAATTCGGGTAGCCGATAGGCAACGAGTCCAAAACTAACGGAAAGAATAACTCCGAGAAAAATAGCGAACATCGGGCCCAGATTGGAATTCGCGAAGGCATGGACGGATGAAACAATTCCTGAACGAGTCAAAAAAGTGCCAAAGATGCACAGCGCGAACGTTGAGATGATCAGAACGACGTTCCAGACCCGCAGCATCTGTTTCTTTTCCTCGATCATGACCGAATGAAGGTATGCGGTTGCAATTAGCCAAGGCATAAGCGATGCGTTTTCCACAGGATCCCATCCCCAGTAGCCACCCCATCCCAGCTCGACGTAGGCCCATTGCGCCCCGAGGGTGACCCCGATGGAAAGAAAGAACCAAGCGATCAGAGTCCACCGGCGGGTGCTATGCAGCCAGGTTGTATCCAGTCGGCCCGTAGTAAGTGCTGCGATAGCGAAAGCGAATGGAATCGTGAAGCCAACAAATCCGAGATACAGGTTGGGGGGGTGGATAGCCATCGCCGGATTCTGCAGTAGCGGGTTCATACCCTGCCCATCTGGGGCGGTGAATCCTAGAGGCGTGAAAGGGTCCACAGAGAACAGCATTAATGAGATAAAAAACGCCGCTGTTGTCATGCAGGTGGCGTGTACATAGGGCATTAGAGCGGGATGGCGCTGTCGGTTTTGATAGGCAGCAACGCCGGAATAGATCACAAGGATCATTGCCCATAAGAGCAAAGATCCCTCCATTCCGCCCCAGAGTGCGGAAATCTTGTATGCCAACGGCATGCTAGCGCGCGAGTTCTGAGCGACATAACGAACGTCGAAGCGGTCAGAAACTAATAGGACAATGAGTGAGCCTCCTGCCGTGATCACCAGCGCAGCAGTTGCGTATACCGCGTTGCGTGCAGACTGGGTAAGTCCGGGGCTCCGACGATGGGCACCAAGCAATGCGGCGGCTACTGCATACCCGGCGGTGGCAAGCGACAGGATCAAACAAATTTGACCAAGTTCACGCATGACCTAGGGGTCCGAAAGTCCGACGTTCACTAATCTCGGAATGGATAAACTATCGAGCGAGAATTTTAGCAGGCTAACGGCTCTGGGCGGGAGCGACAATGCCAGCTTCGCGGAACTGTGCGTAATCCGTTTCCGCCTCATACTTTGATGGGCACTTGGCCATCAAAAAGGTAGCTTGAAAAGTACCGGAGGAGTCAAAGGAACCTTCAACGACGGCATCGGCACGGTCTTCGAATGTGTCGGGGACGATGTCGCGGTATACCACCGGTACCGTCAGGCCACCTTCCTCAATAAGAAACTTGTGAACTAGCCCTGTAACGTCCTTTTCGATGGACCCCGGGACGACCTGCCCATGTACCCGGAGTGCGTCGCCAGCCAGTTCCGCTCGACGTTCGCTAACTTCACTGACATTGTAGTAATAGACCATCGTGTCACTTAGGCCAGTGATGAATATATATACGACGGCAACCAGTATTACCGTTACGGCAATGGCGACTTGGCGTCTCCCTACACCCATCAGGATCGCTCCTAGAAACTCAATAGTTAGACTTTTCCGAAGGCTACCACGAGGGTTGTTCTCCCTCTACTGACGGAGAGCGTCTTAGCTTGCTACGGTGATGTACTAGATTTCAAGCGCTAATCGCCCCGTGACTCCCCGCTCGAATAGCATTTTATGCGCTTGCGCAGCTTCGGCCAGTGGAAGGGTTGCGGCGAGCATCGGTTTAATGGAGCCGGCTTCCACAAGGCGGAAGGCCTCGGTTAGTTCGTCGGGGGTGGTGGCATAAGATCCAATGAACTCAAGTTCTTTCAGAATCATCAGTCCAGGCATGAAATCAACCGGTCGAGTCTCTAAGTTGCCGACCATTACCAAACGGCCACCAACAGCCAGACTACGGACGGATTCTTCAAAGGCCAATGAACCGATTATCTCCAGCACTACGTCGACGCCATGGCCTTTTGTCAACGTTTTCACTGATCGTGTGAATTGCAGGTCGGGTGCCACGAGCACTTCGTCGGCGCCGGCTTGGCGTAAGTGCTCAACCTTTTCTGGCGAGGAAGTAATGGCAATCACGTTAGCCCCCGAAAGTTTGCAGACTTGAATCGCGTGCAATCCAACGCCTCCGGAAGCGCCGGTGATTAGGACACGATCTTCTTTTGTAACCCGACCACGCTGAGCCACATGAATAGCGGTACCGATTGTACATGCACAGATGGAGGCTTCGGCGTACGGAATAGAAGGTGGAATTTCTGAGAGTGCGTGTGTTGGTACCACGGCATATTCAGCGTAGCCACCAGGGATCTGTTCACCAATGAATGATCCGTTTTTGCAAAGGGTGGGGCGATTGTTCTGGCATATCTCGCAGGTGTTGCAGTGAGCACGCTGAACACAGGCGACGCGATCGCCCGGCGAGAATCGTTCAACGTTCTCTCCCACCGCAACCACATCCCCGGCGATTTCATGGCCGAGAATCAGTGGGACGTCGGTACGGGGCAGGTCGCCTCTACGGTTGATAATGTCGTGATAGCAAACGCCACAAGCGCGAACCCGGATCAGCACTTCATCATTGTCTAGGGCGGTTGGATCTGGAGCAGAAACGTTTTCGAGCTTTAGCAACTCCGGACCCCCGAATTTTCGCAACAGGACGGCACGCATTGTGTGCGGAATCCTGGCCGAAGAATGCATGCTGGGTGCAGAGTCTGGCCCGTCAGCGTTCATGCGTCACCCTCTTAGTTGTCCTTGGCATCTGCGGGTTGTGGTGCTTCCGAAAATAGCTTGTAACGGCTGCCGGCAGGGTCAATGGCTCGAAGAGTGCTTAGTTCCAGCTGTGTTGCTGGTGGTGTTACAGATGGGGAGCCACATTGAAAGTCAAAACCGGTCCGACTCGAAAGCTCTTCTTTGGAAATCCCTTGATGCATGCTTGCAGGTTCAAACCCATTGTCCTTGAGTTGCCAAATGGCAGCATCAGTCACAAGAATCGTTTCTTTGTTGCAGCTTGCTGGGCACGAAGTCTTGATATCAACACATTCGACTAGGTTGCGACGAAGTTGTCGGGGAACCGCAATCAATGCCCTCCGAATATAGGATCGCATTGAGGACGATCCTGCTGGGCCAGCAAGCCTGACCTTGGGGTTTGACTCCGGACCAATTCGGCTGAGGTTAATGTTTCCTTGTCTGTCAATTTGAGCAGCGCCAAAGAACATAGTATCGACGCCACCGTCGCGAGCGAGGTCGAAGAGGTCAGGCAATTCTATTGTGTCATCACAGTGATTCCTCAGCCCTGCTTCGACCGAAGTCGGGAAGACTTTTTCGACCCGAGGATTCACGGCGCCTATGCAATTGATGTACGTTAATTTCGGGGCGTGGGTGCGGCGGGCAAGCTCAATTGCGAGCATGGGAATGGCCGACGCAAGCCCGGTGACAATCACCTCGTTGTCGTTCACCTGTCGAGCGAGGTTAATCAGGAAATTGTCAATGGCGCAAGTTTGACCCGGTGTAGGGTCTGGTTGGCGTGCGACCCTCTCACCAATGTGTTGACGAACGCCAAGCGCATCCCGGCCATAATGTCCCAGGCACGCAGTGGGCACGGCCCCATTTTTTTCCAATGCAATTTGTTGGACCCTGGACCCAGGAATCGTAGGTTTGTCGATCCTCTCGACTAGAGTCTCCGCAGTTGCCAGCACTCCACCACTCGCCTCTGCTAGCAGAACGTCAACATAGGGGTCATCGATCAGAAGATTCCCGGTCCTGTCCGCGAGCTGGGCGTGAAGCAGGGCAAAATCAGCATATTGCCTGCCCTTGTCTCGGGTGGCGCGAAGCGACTGGATTGTGTCGTAAACGTCCGGTTGCTGGAGGTCCAACTCGCCTGTAGCTATTGCGTGGCAAACCGCGGGAGCGATGGCGAACCCGTCTTCGTACTGGAACCCGATAAACGCACACTCTGCGGAGCGTAGGCACCCAGCTGCAGATAAGATCTCAAGAGCCAGAGGATTGGGGGCGGAAACCGCCTTGAAGTCGGTATTCTTGCCTGCCGCGATCGCATGAATTAATGCGATCGGCACGCGGCTTAGTTGGAAGCCACCGATGGCGATCGTTGCTCCGGAGGGAATTTCTTGAGCTAGAGACTCGAGGCTAACCACCTTACTCATGGTCTGATAGCCGGCGAATTGGAACCGAAGCCGGCTAGATAGCTCAGGGCTTCTTGTTCAGCCTTGCTTGGTGCCGAGGTTACCGGAATATTGTCAGGAAGGAGCAAGGGAAACCCGGTTGACTTCACAATTTCTTCGACCGTCTGCCCAGGATGGACTGATCGAAGACGCAGGCGCTCATTCTTGAAGTCCAATATGGCCTTGGACGTGACGCAAAGACTGGGCCCCCCAGAGAGGCCAACTCGAGAACGCTGTTTCCACCCTGGAACCGAGATGAAGTCGACTGTTTCGACAAAACATCGGGGGGAGTGCTCGGGACTAAATAGAATTACGTTGCTGGCGAGGGTTCCAATTGAGGTGGTGCCAATCGATCCGGGGCCCCGGATCGAAAGTTGTCCATCGTCGCCTCTTAATCCGATAAGATTCGTGCTTCCCTCAAGATCGATTTGCATTCCCCCGACGAAAAATACGTCACAAAACCTCATGGGCGAGCTGGGGTTTGCTGTGCGAAGAATGCCATCGTGGGTTTCCAAGTACTCCACCTGGCGCCAGGAGTCGTCCTTGCAGTTATCCGTCCACGCTGCAGCGCCAAAAATCATCCCGCGTTCAGCACGGAGGCCGTGACGTATCTGAAGGTTGGGAGCATGGAGTTGTTGGGCCAGCATTGCTGCACTCAACATGGCATCGGCGTTAAGGCCAAATGCAACCACTTGGCCATCGCGGAGCTCGCGGGCCACAGCGCAGACCATCAGGGTCGCCGTGGCTTCGTCAACTCCTTTAATGTGGGGGAAGCTTTGAGGAGTGTTTGCGATACTCATGAAGATTCATCCTGGAACGCTCTTGTTTCTAGCGTGGAAAGCGCATCCTTGCCAACGAGTTCGATGTATCCAGTGTGGTCTGTGGGTTGTTCAACGAAAGTCTCAAGGTACCGTCTGTAGGGTCCGGGATTCCCGTGGCGAAGCTGATTGGCTGCGGTGGCATAGCTGTCGATATGTTCGAGATCTGGCGCATACCGCCCGCTGACCCCGCCCGGGTGGGCTCCCCAGGGTGCCTGCGCGACAAGTGCCCCATGTAAGAGGGTCCATTCCGGTTCAGACACAACCCGTTCATTTGAAACGATTGACTCTACGGTGCAGATGACTGGGCCGGCACATGCTTCTGTCAGTGCACGCTCGGCAAAGGACCGACCCAGGTAAGCGCGACGGCAAGCACGGACATTGCCGAACTGATCAGCTTCTGCAGCATGCAGGAAGACGATATCGGGTTGAATTGCCGATACCCGGAGATAGTGCTTGCCGCTCTCTTCTATTTCTCTCAGGTCTGCGTTGAGTTTAGGGAGAGAGGTGCCGATGCCCCCTGGCCACAGCAGGTAAGGTACCCCCCAAGCCCCTGCTTTCAAGGCGACGTACCAAATGCATTCGTCACATTCCCAAACCGATATCCTTCCACTCTCGGCGTGGTGCCGGAAGGACGGTGCAATGCCCGCAATCCGTTCTAGAGTGACACCAGCGGCGACGACACATCGGACACACCCGGCACCGATAAGGAGATCAGTTTCGATTCCAGCAGTTGGTCCAGAAACTAAGGTTAGGTCGCGAAGGCCCTGACGGATGATCTCGCGGACGATCGCCATTGGGGGATTTTGATAGGAGAATCCAGACAGTCCCACGGTCATTCCGTCGGAAACGTTTTCGACGGCCGTCTGTATCTCGATTGTGCGAGCTTGACGCAACTTGGTCACGTCGTGGCCACGATGTCCGGCGACGAACGCGGCATTTCTTTGGCATTTAGGACAAGTGGGCGAAACTTGTAACCGTACACAATATAGCCGTGGGAAGTACTTTCCTGGATCTTGCGGGTGACCATTTCCACGGGCATTCCTATACGGAGCTCCACACCATCAACGTCAGTTAACTGCGCCATGATTATCGGGCCTTCGTCCAGCTTTACCATGCCGACGGCATAGGGGCCGATATTGGCGAATCCACGTGGTGATTGAGTCATTTGAGAATAGGAGTACAGCGTTCCGGAACCTGTATACAGGTAAGTTTCGAGATCGGATGAAAGACAGTCGCGACACAATTTTCGGGGAGGGAAGAACGTGCGTTCGCAATTGGCACAGCGACTACCTTGGAGTCGGTAGAAAGATTGCCGCAAGCGATGGTAACGGGGTAGTTGCATTAAGAACTCCTATGCTTGCGCGCTAGGTCTGGAAGATATGGGTAACTGCTACTGACCCAGAACCGCCAACGCTCTGGGTCATCACAGTGCGTGCGCCAGGTATCTGGGCCTCCCCGGCTGTGCCACGAAGTTGGTGTACAGCTTCAACTGCTTGATAAACGCCACTGGCACCGATTGGATGGCCACGGCCTTTAAGACCGCCCATCGTTGCGATTGGAACAGAGCCTTCGCGCCGGATAGCGTCGTTAGTTGCCATGCAAACCCCTTTACCGGGCTCCGCGAAACCGCAAGCCTCTAGGGTTAACGCCGAAACGATTGTGAAGGCATCATGTAGCTCGAAAGCGTCGATATCAGTTGGGCCAATGCCCGCTTGTTTATAAGCTGCACTCGCGGAATCTGCTACTGCCTGCCAGTGGAGAGGGTCTTGCCGCTCTGAGAGTCCGAGGGTGTCTGTGGCACAGGATGACGCTGCCAGACGGACCGTCGGTTGCGCGAAGGCTTTCCCGTTGTCGAGGGCACACAGCACCAATGCTGCAGCACCGTCGCAGATAGCCGCTGAATCGAGAATCGAGATCGGGTCTGCTACCACAGGGGAGGCCATGTAGTCGTTGACGCTGATTTCGTCCATGAACATCGCATGAGGATTACAGGCGGCGTTCCGATGAGCATTGACAGAAAAAGGTGCGAAGTCCTCCCGCGCGGCACCATGGTCATGCATGTAGCGTCTCATCAGAAGAGCGTTTAGGGCTACGAATGAAACTCCGTGGCCGGCTTCATAGTCGGCATCGGCAGCAGTCGCCAATGCGCTTGAAACTGAATCGTTCAAATGATCGGTCATCTTTTCAACACCTACAGCGACGACACAGTCATGGGCCCCCGATGCGATAGCCAAATAGGCAGCGCGAATGGCTGCGCCCCCAGCAGCGCAGGCTGCTTCAATCTTCATGGCTTCAATCGGAAGCAATCCTGATTCGTCCGCGATCAGGGTTGCGACATTTTCTTGCCCAGTGAGCTCACCTGAAAGCATGTTTCCTACATATAGGGCGCCGGGGACTGGGTCTCCGGCATCATGCAAGGCAGAAATGACTGCTTCTGCAGAAAGGTCCCGAAGGGAACGATCCCAGTGCTCGGCGACAGGTACTTGGCCGATTCCTACAATTCCCACGTTTCGCATTGATCCCATGTCCTGATTAGAGCAGTCGAATCTTACGAGCAAGCCGAAGATATTGACCGTAGTCATCGAGGGGATGAGAACGGTTCAAGTAGTCGCTGACCGTCGGAGCGTTGCCCCGGGTGCTAACTAAGCTTCCGTTGACAATCAGCGAAAATGCGTCACTTCCCGCACCTGAACCATAGGAGCAGAAGAAAATTCGATCACCCTTATTTGCGATGTCGAGCACCGCGGCGAGTCCCAGGAGCGAAGATCCGGAGTAAGTATTTCCAATGGAGTCAACTACCAGTCCGGGTAGAATTTGCTCCTCCGTGAAACCGAGTGTATTCGCCACCCGACGGGGGAACTTAGGGTTAGGCTGGTGAAACACAGCCCAGTCATAGTCAGGTGGCTGGGTGTTGGTCAAGTCCAGTAACGCTTGGGTTGCCTCTTGCGTATGTGATAAGTATGCGGGAAGGCCGGTGAAACGGTGTCCATGCTCCGGGTAATGCATATGTTGCCGTCTAAAAAAGTCTGGCGTGTCTGTGACGTGGGAATGTGAGGCTTCCACAGTGGCCAGGGAGTCTTTTGCTGGCCCAAAAATGTAGGCGGCACCTCCTGCTGCAGCTGTGTATTCCAAAGCGTCGCCTGGCTTACTCTGCGCGGCGTCCATCCCGATAGCCAGGGCATACTCGGCCATTCCAGAGCCCACGAATGCGACTGCCGTTTGCATTGCTTCAGAACCGGCCTTGCAGGCGAATTCCATGTCTGCTGCGCTTACCGCAGGAGTCGCCCCGATGGCCTCAGCAACGATGGTGGAACATGGTTTCACTGCATACGGTTTAGATTCGGTTCCTACCCATACGGCGCGAATCTGCTGCGGAACAATGTTCGCCCGTTCAATCGCGTTCCGTGAAGCTTCGATGGACATCGTGACGGTATCTTCATCGAGGGAAGGGACTGATTTGTGTGTGGCGGGGTGGGATCCATTCCCAGCTGCGCCCCAGGTAGTTGCTATGGCCTTGGCATGCACACGTGGCCGGGGCACATATGATCCATATCCGACGACACCGACTTCTTTAATGGTCTTCATTGATGGGGCGTTTCCCCAGGGACTGCTTGGTCATGGCTCAGTAGCCCAGAGAGGAAGAGGTCGATGTAAGTCTCTGCTACGTCTGTGTCCCGGAGACGACCGCTGGCGGAGTACCAATGGTAGGTCCAGTTGATCATCCCAAGCAGGGCAAAAGTTGCGATGCGCGGATCAATTTCGCGAACTAAACCTTTTCGTTGCAATTCCCGAAACATTTCATTCAAGAAACGGACATAACGTCGTTTTCGCCGATCGATCCTGGTTCGGTACTCGCCACGCAGTGCGTGAGCTTCGTTAAGAATGACTGTGACTTCCTTGGTCCGATTCCGGGTTACGAGGAGCAGATGCCCCCGAATTGTTGCGCGAAGTCTCTCTAGGGGATCCCGAATGTTTTCAACTCGGTCCAGTACGCGTTCCTCGAAAACGTCCATACCGTACGACATGATGCCGAAGAGAAGTTCATCCTTACTGGAGATGTGGTGGTAAACCCCGGCTTTGGTCATGTTCATAGCAGCAGCAACATCAGACATTGAGGACTGGCCAAATCCGTTTTCGCAGAACACACGGGCGGCAGCCTCATATATCTGGATGGCTCGGGGCTGGCTTTTAACTGCCGGTTGTTTGCCTGGTGATTCGTTTTCTAAGATTGCGGGCATGGTCTTTGTCTATAAACCTTTGAATGTAAAACTACCGACCGGACGGTAGCTTACATGCGTGCTTGCGGATTGCAAAGCCTGCAGGGGGTTTATAGCGATTCAGGATGCCAGTATTGCGCGGCGCAGTTGTTCTTCTTTGACGTGGTATTTGAAAATTTTTCGGTCCCCGATTATTCCGACAGGGACTTCATCGCCGTAAGCATTAACCCAATCTGGATGATGGTCGACGTCTCGGAATTCTAGCTCGAAGTCGTGATATTTCTGCATCTCACGAACCGCTGCCTTTGCGGTTTCACAAAGGTGGCAATTCTGGCGTGTATAGAAGAGCAGTTTGACCATCCCACCATGCTAGCCTGAGTCTCATGCAAATAACATTTCTAGGCACTGGACCATCATTCGGCGTCCCCGTTGTGACTTGCGATTGCCGCGTGTGTCTGTCGTCTGATCCACGGAATCGTCGTCTCCGCGCGGGGCTGCTGTTGAAATGGGAAGACCTCGAAGGGCGAGAATCGCGGGTTCTTGTGGATACGACAACTGATCTGCGGCAGCAGGCGTTGAGAGCATGCTTGGACCGAGTAGATGGTGTTCTTTACACACACCATCATGCGGACCACGTTCTTGGTTTAGACGAGTTGCGCATTTTTGGTTTTGTTCACGGAATTTCTATCCCGCTGTATGGTTTGCCCGATACGATGGATGCTATTCGCGACACTTTTGCGTATGCCTTCGATGACAACGCGCATGGCGTACCTCGGGTCGATGTAAATGCGTTCGACGGCCCATTTACTTTGAGAGGAGTGAATGTTACCCCGATTCCTGTTTTACACGATCGGATAACTATTTCGGCGTACCGAATCGGAAACTTCGCCTATGTCACCGACTGTAGCGGGATCCCGGAGGCGTCAGCAGAGATGCTTCAGGGGTCAGATCTCCTCGTTATTGGAGCATTGAAGAGAGATGCCCATCCAAAACACTTCAACCTTGACGAGGCACTTTGTGAGATTGAGCGGCTAAAGGTGGGTAGTGCGTATCTCACTCATCTTTCCCATGAGTTCGAGCATGAAGAGTTAGAGAAGGAATTGCCGGAGAACGTGCATGTGGCGTATGACGGGCTTGTATTGGAAGCTGATGAGACGTTGACGTGAAGGTATTGCATGGATTTACTGATGTTGACCTGCAAGGTGCGGGTAGCGTGGTTTCGATAGGCAACTTCGATGGGGTTCATATCGGACACCAAGCAGTTATCGGGAGCGCTGTTCAGTCGAGCTTCGAAAACGGTCTTATGTCAGTGGTATGCACTTTCGACCCTCACACTCGAGTCTTCTTACAGCCCGATGCGCCACCTCAGCTTCTGGAAACCTTCGATCAACGACTACGAGCCATTGCGGCGTTGGGTGTAGATATCGCAGTTGTGATTCCGTTCAGCAAAGTGGTTGCAGAATTCCCACGAGATAGGTTTATTAACGAATTCTTAGTGGCCACTCTAGGTACTGCCGAGTTGTATGTTAGCGAGGGCTTTACCTTCGGCGCTGGGGGGGCCGGAGATGTTGAGTACTTGAAGAAAGCAGCACCGGGAAATGAGTTTAAGGTGCGAGTGGTAGGCGCGGTCATGGCCGACAGCAAGCCGGTATCGTCGACTCGTGTCAGGGACGCCGTTACTGAGGGGAGAGTGAGTGATGCAACGGAACTTCTCGGGCGGCCATTTGCGATAGCCGGAGAGGTGATTGCAGGAACGGGCCGAGGGAGAAGTCTTAATGCACCGACGGCGAATCTAAATGTGGAGAATACATTTGTGCCGGGACATGGCGTTTACGTGACAGAAGCCCGGTTTGCCGGTCGTAGCTATAAAGCAGTCAGCAATGTCGGGACACGCCCAACCTTCGGACCAAGCGGGGAGCTCACAGTCGAAACTCACCTGCTTGATTGCGAAATTGAACTCTGTGGGGAGCAGTTGGAACTCGCTTTTCTAGAAAGATTACGTGACGAAATTAAGTTCGAAAGCCCCGATGCCCTTGCAATTCAAATCGCTGAGGACGTACGTCAAGCTTTGAATTACGTCACAATCAATAAGGAAAACGTGCGCTATACTGCGGACGTTTCATCAGACGTCCGCGTTGGAGAAGACTCCGGAGCCTAGTTGGCTTCCGATACCCACGATGCGGCTGACGGCTAGTATGTAATCGTTGCCCGCAACCCTGAACGGTCCTATTCCGGTGGTCGCCAAGCTGCATCTCTACAACTCCTGGACCCGTAGCCTCGAGGCATTCGAACCACTTGAGGCACAGGAGGCCCGCGTCTACGCCTGCGGGCCGACAGTTTATGACTATGCCCATATCGGGAACTTCCGCTTCAACGTGTGGGTTGACGTGATGCGACGGGTCCTTGAATGGGCTGGGTACGAAGTTCAGTTAGTGATGAACATTACCGATGTTGACGACAAGACAATCGCTGCTGCTCTAAGGTCGAAAGAAAGCTTGGAAGACTACACGGCTCGCTATATCGCGGCATTTTTCGACGATCTTCGTAGCCTGCGGATCGTCCCAGCGGCACACTACCCTCGGGCGACTGAACACATCGATGAGATGGTCCAACTTGTAGAACGCCTCAAGGCATGCGAACTAGCCTATGAACAAGAGGGGTCGGTCTATTTTCGAGTTGAGAGGTTTCCAGAGTATGGGAAGTTGTCACGTTTGGACCCCAGGCAACTTCGTTCCACCGGAAGAGTTGAGGGCGACGCGTACGACAAGGAAAGCATTCGTGATTTTGCTTTGTGGAAACGTGCCAAGGAAGGCGAGCCCTTTTGGGATACTCCAATCGGATCAGGCCGGCCAGGGTGGCACCTGGAATGCTCGGCGATGAGCATGAAGTATCTCGGTGAGACATTTGACATACATGTTGGAGGGGTTGACCTCATGTTCCCGCATCACGAAAACGAAATAGCCCAAAGCGCTGGGGCGACGGGGAATCTACTGGCTCGTTTTTGGTTGCATTGTGACCACCTGATCGTCGATGGGACAAAGATGAGCAAGTCGTTGGGGAACCAATACACCTTGAGACAACTTCTGAATGAAGGCCACGATCCTGTAGCGATGCGTTACCTGCTCGCATCGGTTCACTATCGAAAAAAACTCAACTTCACCTATGAAGGTTTGGGGCAAGCAAAAGCGGCGGTTGCAAGACTCCGTGAGCTTGTGTTGCGGTTGGAGAAGTGCACGGAGGACCTTCCTTTAGAAGGAGAGGGGCAGGGCAAGGCTGCTTTGCAACGAGCTGACGAAGGGTTTAGGGAGACGATAGTCGACGACCTCAACACGAGCGGGGCTTTAGGGCACATGTTCAGTTTGGTTAAAGCGACAAATGGGGCCCTTGATTGTGGAAATTTGACGAGAAGTGAGGCGGCCGAGATTCTTGCCTGGTTCCATGATGTGGATCGAATTTGGGCATTATTGCCGCGCGAGCAGCAGCTAGTGGAACGAACGATTGAGGTAAATGGCGCTATTTTGGAGGCCGTTGGCCTTCCGATTTGTGATGATGATTTTGAACTTGTTACAGCTCGAATGCGGGCACGTGCAGATCGTGATTTCGCTGCTGCGGATAAATTGCGGGATAAGCTCTTAAAGCGCGGGATTTCACTTGAGGACACTTCTAAGGGCGTTCGTTGGCACGTGGATCAATCTGGTAGGGCAGGTTGAACTTGGGAGAAGCAGGGGCCGTCAGTTTGGTTTGTTGTCTTGGCCTCAGGCCGGTTTTTTTGTTGGGGCGTTAGCGTTTTCACGCCATAAGAGGGCTGCTTCTTGAAGTGTCCCAAGGTGGATCTGAACCGTGTCTTCCGTATTACGCGCGTAGCCGCCAGCCATGACGACCGTAAGAGGTAAACGGCGACTTTGACACAGGTTGCAGATAAATTGATCACGCTTGCGGAGCCCGTTGATTGTTAGGTTGAGTGCGCCTAATTGGTCGTAGCGGTAAGGGTCGGCCCCGGCCACGTAGAGCACTAGATCGGGCTGGTGGGAATTCAACAATGGCAATAGGTGAGCCTCGAGCAAAGTAAGATACGTGGCGTCGTCGGTGCCGGCGTCCAACCCGACATCTACGGTGCTTGGAGGTTTCGGATAGGGGTAAAGACATTCCTGGTGGATCGAGAAGGTTGCTACGCTTTGATCATCAGTGAATATTGCCGATGTCCCATTTCCGTGATGCAAATCGACATCAACGACCATCGCACGCTTGATCCGTTTTTCAACTTGCATCTGGCGGATAGCACAGGCTGTGTCATTGAAGACGCAGAAACCTTCACCATGATCAGAGAACGCGTGATGGAAGCCGCCCCCGATATGCAGACCAACGCCGAAATCCAGTGCATGACATGCTGCGATGATCGAACCACCGACACAACGGGTCGCAGCATCGAATAGCTCGGTTGACCAGGGCAGCTCTAATCGGTGCTGCTCGCCGGTTGTAAGTCTGCTGTCCCGGCAGGCTGCATAATAACGGCGTGTGTGAACCTCCAAAATCTGGTCGACGGAAGCAGGCTCCGGTTCGACGAAATTCACTTCTGGTACGTTGAATTCGTCGATCAAGCGCTGACGTAGCAAGTCGTATTTGGCCGTCGGGAAAACGTGCGGACCGATATCAACCTTGTAGTGTGGCGAGTACACGTATTGCGGCACTCAAAACTCCATGGAACAAGGCTTGTCGAGAAGCCCGCAGTATAGCGAAGCCCGCCCCATCATATCGGGCATATCAAGGGTTCCCCCGGACGGGCACGACGTAGAGACGTTGCTTGCTTGAACGTGGCACACGCCGCTACCATATCCCAGTGCTGGGGCGGGAATAGCTCAGCTGGTAGAGCGCAACGTTGCCAACGTTGAGGTCGCGGGTTCGAATCCCGTTTCCCGCTCCATTTTTTCTCCCGCACCCAATATCGACACTTTGGCGGCGTGGCCAAGTGGCAAGGCAGAGGTCTGCAAAACCTCCATCCCGAGTTCGAGTCTCGGCGCCGCCTCTTTTCTTGTGGGTCAAGGCTGACCCAACCAAGAGCCGGAGTATGAGGGGGAATGCCAAAACTCATGGGAGCAATTAAGCCGAAGAACCCCTCGGATTATTGCCCCCACCTGGTAAGGAAGCGGGGATTGACGACATTGTTGAAGATCGACCCGAACTGATAGGTAATCCCCGCTTTCATCTCGTAGCGAGAATCAGTCGCGAGCGCGGATTGTCTGAGCAATATCTGCTCATCGGTTTGTCCCATGGCGGGGAGAAAACGTTGGTTCCGGACGGCGGCCCATTTTCCACTTAAGTTCACGCTTAAGCCACGAAAGATCCGGAACTCGAGACGCCCTTCGACCTCAGCCTGCCACTGGTCCAAATCGCTG